>Ga0265293_10000356_pt1 | contig 111053 bp, 119 predicted proteins | sample Munlanlewell138R_FD_192505 | JGI IMG/M metagenome (GOLD analysis project Ga0265293, IMG submission 192505) | Leachate microbial communities from a municipal landfill in Southern Ontario, Canada - Leachate well 138R | ecosystem: Engineered > Solid waste > Landfill > Unclassified | place... | reverse complement strand
ATTTCAAAAAGCACTATCAATTGATGGCGTAATAATTACAAGAATGGACGGAACTAGTAAAGCTGGTGGAGCTCTAACTTCATGTAATCAGGCAAACTGCCCAGTTTATTTTATTGGAGTTGGAGAACAAATTCATGAAATAGAAGTATTTGATCCTCTTTCTTATATCAACAGATTACTAGGAATGGGAGATTTATCGTCCCTATTAGAAAAAGTAAAATCAGCAACAGACGAAAAACAAACAAAAAGAATTGAAGAAAGATTAAAACAAGGAAAATTTACACTGTTAGATTTATACTCCCAATTAGAACAAATGAATTCTTTAGGTTCAATGGACAAGATAATGTCAATGATTCCAGGATTTTCACAAGTAAAAGGTAAAATTCCAAAATCAGAACTAGAAAAACAAGAGAAAAAAATGAAACAATGGAAATCAGCGATAAACTCTATGACCGAAGAGGAAGTTGAAAACCCAGATGTTTTAGAAAAACAAACTTCAAGAATTAGTAGAATTGCAAAAGGAAGTGGAACTACAACAACAGAGATTAGAAGTTTATTAAAACAATATAAATTATTAAAAGATATGGTGTATTCAACAGATGCTGAAAAGCTTTCAAGTGGTGAAATTGACAAAAAAACAATGCAAAAAATAGCAAAACAAATGAAAGGTAAAATCAAATTTTAGCTATGGTAAAAAAGATTATTTGCCAAGGTGCAGAAGCAAAAATATACCTTGAAGAGAACAAAATAATAAAGCATAGAATTCCTAAAACATATAGACATAAAATATTAGACGAAAAAATTCGTTATTCTAGAAATAAAAAAGAAGCAAAGATACTAAATAAGGCAAAAAAATTAAAGATTAATGTGCCTAAAATATATAATTTTGATGAAAAAAAACAAATCCCACAAGATAAAGATAAATTAATCTTGGAATATATCGACGGAGAAAAACTTTCAGACTATTTAGATTCTTATGATTTAAAAAAACAAATAATTATCATGAAAAAATTTGGAAAGCAAGTAGGATCGTTACATCAAAATGATATTATTCATTCTGACTTAACAACATCAAATGCTATCCTTAAAAAAAGTAAAATTTACATTATTGATTTTGGTTTAAGCTATATTTCAAAAAAAATTGAAGATAAAGCAGTAGACATCTACCTAATAAAAAGAGCCCTAAATACCAAACACTATAAAAATTATGAATTATTATATGATTCTTTTTTGAAGGGTTATAAAACTAACAAAAGAAGAGAAATACTCAACCGACTAAAAATTGTTGAAAAAAGAGGAAGGTATAAATATTAATTAAAAACATTTAAATATCTTTAAGATTTTTACTCACCATGACTAATCCAAAACAACCCTCACAAAATAACAATTCTGTGGAAGACAATTTATCAAAAGATTATGTTTCAAATAACCTAAAACAAAAAATACCTATTACAAAAGAAATTAAAGAAGGTCTTCAAAAAAAAGAAGTTGATAAAACAAAAAAAGAAATTCAAGAATTAAATAAAGAAATCCTAAAAAAGTTTCCTTTTATTGAAGCACTAGGAATTATTTCAGTAAATGTTTCAAAAAAAATTGAAGAAGAATATGAAATTTCTGAAGAAAATAGAAAAAAAGATTTAATACATTTATGTTTAATCATCCCCGAAAAAAAGGAAAAACATCTACCTAATATTAAATTAGAAGTAATCAAAATTGCACAAAAAATAAATGATAAATTTTGGATACATGTATTATTACCAACTAACTTTTGGGAATTAGGTTTAGATTCTAAATTTGAGATTTTAGAAGCTTTTAGTATGAGTTATCCAATCTATGATAAGGGGATACTAGCTTCTCTAAGAGTAACAAGTATTCATAAAAGTTTAGTATTAAGGAAATTTGAAAATTATGTAACAACATATGCTATTGGTGGAAGTTTTGTTAGAGGAGACACAAAAAAAACAAGTGACGTCGATGTTTTTGTAATAATAGACGATACTGATGTTAAAAGAATGAGTAGACTTGAATTATTAGAAAAATTAAGAGGCATTATTTATTCATATATTGGAGAAGCTTTAGCAATGGGAGGAGCAAAAATTGATTTAAATGTTCAAGTTTATTTATTAACTGATTTTTGGGAAAGCGTAAAAGACGCTCATCCTGTTATGTTTACTTTCATAAGAGATGGTATACCCTTATATGATAGAGGTGCATTTTTACCTTGGAAATCTCTTCTTAAAATGGGGAGAATAAAGCCAACTCCTGAAGCTATAGATATGTTTATAGGAACAGGAGACAAAATGAAAGAAGTTGTTAATAAAAAATTATTAGATATTATTATCACCGACTTATACTGGGGAACTATAAACCCAACTCAAGGACTCTTAATGTTATATGGACTTGCCCCTCAGAATGTATATGATACTGTAAAAACATTCAGAGATACATTTGTGATAAAAGAAAAATTAATAGAAAAAAAATATGCAGATATATTAGAAGAAATTGCAATTAAATATTATAAAGGATATGAGCATGGAAAAATAAAAATAGGGGAAATAGACGGTAAAACACTAGATAAATTATTTTCAGATGTAAAAAACTTTATAGAAAGATTAAAAGAATTAAGAATACAAATAGATCAAAAAATTCAGCAAAAAGAAATAAAAGAAATTTACAGTAATCTATTTGGAATGTTAGAGGCACTATTTAATAAAAAAGGAGAGCAAATAATCTTAAAAGAATTTAATAATCAATTTATTAGAGAAGGAAGATTCCCAAAAAAATATCTAGAAAATTTAAAGTTTATAGCAAAAGTAAGAGAAGAGATAATAGAAGACAAGGCTGACATAAAAAAACAAAATTCTGAAAAAAACGAAATTAATTTTGCTAAAAAAAGAAGAGAGGTTGATAAAGCAAGAAGAAAGGCAAGTATTGTGACAAATGCATTAATTGAATTCAATGAAAGATGCGATTTCTTATCAATGGATAGGTCTAGATTTATTTTAAAAAATAATAAACAAAAAATAAATATCTTCTTTTTAAGAAATACCTTTATAGTGGACGGTTCAAGTATAAGCAAAATATCAGATAATAAAATTATCAAAAGTAATCCTGAAGAATTAAATAAACAAATATTAGAGCAAAAAGGAAAAGATCATAAAATAGATTTAGAAACACTACAATTCTTAAAAAAACAATATAAAGATTTTGAATTGATTTATTAATTTCTCGGAAAATTCCTAAGACTTGTTAATAAAGATTGATTTAATTGAGATAAAACTTCAAATGAGAGTGTAATATAAACACCCTTTGATAAAAAAACAAGTTTATCTTTTTTAAAAAATTGAATAGGAGAATTTTTTTGCATTTTTTTAAATTCTATAATTTTTAATAAATCCATTACTAAATTTAAAGAAAGATATTTTCGTCCTATTTTATTTCTAAAATCTTTTAATCTTAAATCACTTTTTTTAGGAATAATGTATTTTTCTTTCATCATTATATAAATCAAGAAAGAATTAATTAAATGCGAAGTAGATAAAGCTAGCTCATTTAAAATACCTATTAAAAATCTTTTCTCTTCGTAATTCTCAAAATCCTGAATTAACTTTTCGACAATTTCTCGATGATATCTTGCCTGAATTAATTGAAAATCCCATTGGTTTAACATAGAATAAAAAAGAAAAGATTATTTTTATTTATTATTATAATCCACTTAATAAAAGAATGGCTTCTGCAATATCACCACTAGTTTTTTCTAAGGTTTCAATAACTTTTTCCCTACTCTTATTAGTCTTTTCAATAACCAAATTTACATCTTCCAAAGAGTATTTTTCTTCGCTAAGTTCTTCAAAACTTTCATCTCCTGAAACTTGATAACTTGTCTGTCCTTGCATCTTAATTTTTATAATACTTGGATTATCAATTATATAATTACCCTCTCTTGTTTCAAAAATAACTCTTGTTGCATCTATTTCTTCTTGGGCAATTCCCATCTTCTTCATCATAGATTGCATCTGCTTAGGATTTATTCCACCAAACATCTTAAATAATAAAGTGTAACACTATTTCAAGAACAATTGTCAATATTATCATTGTAACAATTACACTAGGTTTTAGTTGAATTCTAGATTTATATTCTTCTTTAAAATGCATTAATCCCCCAGTACCGGGTAAACCAATCTCTGCCATAAATATAATATAACAAACCTCTTTTTTAAGTTTTGCTAAAGATGGGCCCAGGAGGAATCGAACCCCCCTCTGTCGGTCTGGAGCCGACTATTCTACCAATATACTATGGACCCCTTAATAATAAAAGAAGAATTAAAATTTTTAAACTTATTCATCATACTAAACTGCTAAGTCTTTCAAACCATGAGTTTCAATCATAAAAACTGTTTCATTATCTGGTAGATTTGGACTATCTATTAGCTTAGCAACTCTACTTTCTTTTTTACCTCTTCTCAAATAAATTCTAAAAGTAGAAGCATGACCAACTATATTTCCCCCAATAGCCTTTGTAGGATCTCCAAATAATTGTGCAGGGTCACTCATAACCTGATTTGTAACATAAACTGCCAAATTATGCTGTTCTGCAACTCTTTGTAATTGATGTAAATAACGGTTAAGTCTTTGTTGCCTATCTGCAAGTTGTCCTCTTCCAGAATACTCTGCCCTAAAATGAGCTGTCAAAGAATCAACAATAACAAGTTTAATAGGTTCACCATCCTTAATTAACTCAGTAATCTTATCCAATAATAACATTTGGTGATCTGAATTAAAAGCTCTTGCAACTAAAATATTTTTTAAAACTTTATCAGAGTTTGCACCAATTCCTTCTGCAAATTGTTTAATTCTTTCAGGTCTAAATGTTCCTTCAGTATCAATATAAACTGCTCTTCCTGCACAACCACCTTTTTCAACAGGCAATTGAACTCCAATAGCTAAGGAATGAGCAACCTGTGTTTTACCAGAACCAAATGCACCAAAAGCTTCAGTAATTGCTTTAGTTTCAATACCTCTCCCACCCAGAAGATCATCTAAATTTTTACTACCAGTTGTAATATAGCCTATATTCTTTCTTTCTTCAATATATTCAAGACCATTTTTAAAACCAAAATCCATCAAACTTCTTGAAGATTGAATTGCTTTTCTTGCTGCAGCTTCACTCATTCCAGCAAGTTCAGACAATTGAGCTGGAGTTAAAACAGCCAAACCCATTAAATCATAAATTCCAGCAGCTTCTAATTTAGCAACAGTACCAGGACCAACACCAGGCAAATCCATTAAAGTTGCTTCTTTTTTTTCGTCTTTTTTCTTAGGTGCTCTTTTTGTTTCTTTTTTCTCTTCTAAAACATCTTCTTTAATATTCTCTTCCTCTTTAGCAGCCATATAATGCAAAAAACAAACTAATTTATAAGGTTTTATATCATTTAGAATAGAACATTAAATCTTTTAACGAAAAATAGTAAAAAAATAAAAATATCTATTAGAAGGAATAATACAAATATAACATCTTCAATAATTCCACCTGTTCTAATCTTAAACCCAAATTTCTTTTTAGAGAAAGGCCAAAACAACATTATTCCTTTTATATTAAACAAATCAAGTATAAGGTGGCTTAAATAACCTATAAAAAAAGCAAAAGAAAATCTTAAATTAATAATTGAAAATAGAAGCGTTATAACAAAACCAAAAAAAATACTATGAAAAGCCCCCCTATGTTTAAAGAAAATTTGTATTGGTCTAAATAAAAAACATTTACCAACTTTACTATTTTTTATATCTATATCTACAAAAATAATCCCCAGAAGAATACCTAATAAATAAATGAAGGGAAAATCTGAATTAAAAAATAAGATTAAATATAAAAACATACCAAAAACAAAATGAGTCTTAAATAACATAAACATGAATCAAGGAAATAAGATATATATTTTTCTATTTTAACCCTCAAGTTTTTGAATTAATTCTTCAACATCTACCTTAGAAACATCATTTGCAATTAATTCTAAATTATTAAATAAACTATTTCGTCTAACATTTCCTTCTACATAAATCTCAGTTCCTAATAAATCATCTTTAAATATATTAAATTTTTCAGGATCTTCTAATTCTTGTTCATTTCCTAATGTATTAATATTTTCTCCAAAAATAACAACACGAATGCTTTCATTACCATCATCTAAAACTAAATTTAAAATACCTCTTTTTTTAGGCTCAACCTTACCATGTTCGTTACAATTATAAGCCCCATTTTCATCAACAACTTTTTTTTCACATTCCGGACAAATATTATAATACCTTACAGGAAAGAGTTGTACGATTAAACCCCTCAATCTAACATTCTGACCATTTTGAATCCCATCAATAGTTTCTTCTTTAATTATTTTTTTTGTTAAAACATTCTCAAACACCTTATTACTCTTTTTAAATTCACTAAATCCAGATAAATGAATCTCATTATTTCTTATAGAAGCGTTTTTTATTTCAACCGAATCTCCTTCTTTAATTTCAGAATTTTCTATTAGAGAAATATGATTTACATCCCATAATACAACTCTACAATTGCCAGTTTCATCTGCTAAAATAAAATTTGAAACTTTCCCACTTCTCCCATTTTTTTCATATTCTCTTACAGGAAATAAATTAATAATCTTACCCACTACATTTACTTTTCTCATAGCAGGCATAATCTCACTAATCTTCAAATCCTGATTCTCAAAACTAATTCCCAATTCTGCAGCTATGATTTGTGCAGCACCTTCTTTAGAAATCAAACCACTTAATTTAGCTTTCTTAGCCTCAACTCTTCTCTCAATTTCATCTTTCTCAATATTAGATGCTTTACTTATCCTATCAATTAATAAATCATAATTTTGCATATTAAGTGAAAACAAAATCTCTTTATAAAAATTATTGAAGTTAAGTTTCTTATTTTAAGAGAAGAGATTATCAATTAAGTCTTGTTTTTTAAATTCTTTTAAATCAGAATAATTTTGTCCAATACCTAAATAAAAAATGGGTTTTTGAGTGACATAAGAAACAGAAATTGCAGCCCCTCCTTTTGAATCTACATCAGCCTTAGATAGTATTATCCCATCTATTCCTATAGCATTATTAAAATCTTTTGCTTGTCTTGTAGCATCATTTCCTGTAATTGATTCTCCTAAAAAAATCTTCAAATTTGGTTTATTTACCCTAGCAATTTTTTCAATTTCTTTCATCAAAGAATCTCGGTTATTCATCCTACCTGCTGTATCAATTAAAACAACATCTATTTTATTTTTACGAGCATAATTAATGGCATCATAGCCAACTGACGCAGGGTCTGACCCATAATCTTTCTTAATCAAAGGAACATTTAATTTATTTGCATGAAATTGTAACTGTTCAATTGAAGCAGCTCTAAATGTATCAGCAGCAGCAAAGCAAACACTTAATTTATTTTCTAAAAGTAAAGAAGCAACTTTAGAGAGTGTAGTAGTTTTACCACAGCCATTAATTCCAACAAATAAAATAACATAGGGTTTATCAGATTTTTTAATTAATTCAATAAGATTCTCAGATTCAATTAAAATTTCATTTAAAACTTCTTTTAAAACTTCTTCCAAATTTACTTTTTTATTTTCTCCAACTAGCCTCTCTTTTAATAATTCTTTAATCTTTAAAGCAACTTCATATGAAACACTATTTTCTAATAAAATTAATTCTAATTCTTCAAAAATCTCTTCAAACTTATCATCACTTAAGCCTTTTTTTAATTTAGAGTCTTTTTTTTCTGACTCTTTTTTAATCTTAGTTTTTTCTTCAATTACTCTTTTTCTAGATTCTTTTACTTTTTTATCTTTCTTAATTTTTTTCTCATTAATCACAGAATTAACATTTTCACTTTCATTTTCGGTTTTTTTCAACCAATTTTTAAGCTTATTTTTAAATGAATTAAACATAACCATCTAAATACAAGAGACTTTAAAAATTCTTTTAAGTTATTTAGATTATGATTACATTTAATATTTTATACGAAGCACTAAGAAAAGAAAAATATAATGATAGTTTACAATTATTGCCAAAAAAGTTTTTACAAGAATCTCAAGAATATTTTAATGAAAAAAAAGAATTTCTTAATAAAGAAAACAATATTTTTAGTGATCTCTCAATTAAGACAAAGAAGAAATTAGAAAATGCATATTCAAGCTTAACAGATTTGCTTAGACTTAGGAAAAAAAAGATATTAAATCTAGCTTTTATTGCAAGTGAAGTAGGAATAAGTAAAAAAGATTTTGAAAATATGCTTGATTTTGAAAAAGATTTATTTCAATCAATAGTAAAAGCACTAGAAAAAGCACAAAAAGATAAAGAATCAGAAATGAATAAAACAAATAATAATAATTTATTAAAACACAGATTAATAAGATTCTTAGAAGATGTTCCTGAATTTTTAGATTTTGAAGGAGAGGAAATAGGACCTTTTGAAAAAGGAGAAATAGCAAATTTAGAACAAGAAATAATTGAGCTTTTAATAAATGATAAAAAAGCAGAACTAATTGATGAAGATTATTAACACAAGTCTTAAAAATACAAATTTCTTATTTTTATTAATCATTAGTCCCGTAGTCTAGTGGTCAAGGATGCAGGGTTTTGGTCCCTGTGACCCAGGTTCGAATCCTGGCGGGGCTATTATTCTCTTAAATGTTAAGAATCAATAATGTTAACCAAATATTTATAAATGTATTTTAGGAATAAAGATTATGGAAAAATTAGAAAAACCAACTTGGATAAAAATGTCTGAAGAAGAACTAAAGAAGATTATATTAGAACTATCAAAAAAATACCCTCCAAGTCAAATAGGCATTATTTTAAGAGATCAATATGCAATTCCCACAGTAAAAGTATTTGGGAAAAAATTACAAGCATACTTAAAAGAATTAAATATTGAAATAAATGAAGATTTAGAAAACGCAACAACAAAAGTAGAAAAATTAAAAGAACATCTTAAAAATAATGTCACAGACAAAAAAGCAAAACATAAATTGCAAAAAGCCCAAGCAAGATTAAATATTACTAAAAAATATTACAATATTCCTATAAGAAACAAAAAGAAATAAGAAAAAAAGATTAACCATTATAAAGATTACACAAATATTTTTAAGCTATTGAAGATTTTTTATTAGATGTTAATAGAGGTTGAGGATTTTACAAGAGAATTTTTAGAAAAGAGTGAAAATAAGCCAATAAGGATTGTTTCTCATTATGATACAGATGGGATAACTTCTGCAGCTATTTTAGCAAGAACATTACAAAGATTAGATAAAAAGTTTACTATTAACATTGTTAAAGGTTTAGATGAAGAAATAATAAAAAAAGAATTGAATAGGAACAAAAAAGAAATTATAATATTTTCTGATTTAGCCTCAAATTCACTCAATTACTTTAATAACTTAGAGAATCCTGTTTTTATTTTAGATCATCATGAAATAAATATAAAAGAGATAAATAAACCAAATTTAAGAATACTAAATCCTCATCTAACAAAAGAACCAGAAGACAATAATTGTACAGGAGCAGGAGTTTGTTATTTATTCTCAAAACAAATAAGTAAAGAAAATAAAGATCTAGCGAAAATAGCAATAATTGGTTTAATCGGTGATAGACAAGAAAACAATCTCTCAAAAATAAATCAACAAATAATTAATGATTGTGAAGAACTAAATACAAAAAAGGGAATAATTCTTTATCCTGCAACAAGACCTTTAAGAAGAACTCTAGAATACTCAACTTCTCCTTATATTCCTGGAGTTACAGGAAATCAACAAGGAGTAATTGAATTATTAAGAGAAACAGGAATTGATTATGAAAAATCATTATTAGATTTAAATACACAAGAAATGTCAAATTTAATAACAGGAATCTTACTTAGAAAAGCAAAAAAGAGTAATTCCGATGATGTTTTAGGAAATTTATATATTTTAAAATTTTTTAATACCCAAGAAGATGTAAGAGAAATTTCAACTCTAATAAATGCATGTTCAAGATTAGGATTTTCAGATATCGCTTTATCTTATTGTTTAGAAAATAAAAATGCTAAGAATCAAGCTTTAGATATTTACACAAGATATAAACAAGAATTAGTCTCTGGATTAAAGATTGCAGAAAAAATGGAAAAAATCAATGGAAAAAACTTTGTCATACTTAACGCAAAAGACCAAATTAAAGATGCAATAATTGGAACTATTTGTTCTATGCTCTCAAGTTCACCAATTTACAAAGAAGGTACTATCCTTATAGGAATGGCATACAATGAAAATAAAATAAAAGTTTCAGCAAGAATTGCAGGAAGACAAGGAAGAAACTTAAAAGAATTAATGGAACAAACAATAATAGAATTCAAAAAAGAAAATCCAAATTCACTTGCAGAAGTAGGAGGGCATAATATGGCTGCAGGTTGTTTAATAGAAAAAGAAAATGAAAATACTTTTTTGGAGAAATTAAAAAAGAATCTTGAAATTGAAATAATAAAAGTATAAACATAAAGCTTTTAAATAAAATAGTCTAAAAAAATCTATGACAACAAGAGAAAAAGCAAAATTTGTAAAAATTAGATGTGCTAAATGTAAAAACACACAAATAATTTATGGCAGAGCAAGTACTAAAGTAAAATGTTTAGAATGCGGTGGAATCGTTGCAATACCTAGTGGGGGAAATGCAAAAATTAGAGCAAGAGTTGAAGAAGTCTTACAATAAAATGATAAATTCATCAATTATAACAGGAATTATTTGTATTATTACATCAATTATCTTATTCTTAACTAAAATACCTTATACTTATTCAATAATCTTATTTCTATTTGGAATAATTTTAATTCTTAATTCAAAAAATGAGAATAGAATTGAAAAAAGAAAAGATTTAAAATAAATTAAGAACAAATAATAAAATGAAGGAAATAATTATTTCAACAACACAAGAAATCCCGAATAAAAAAATAAAGGAGATTTTAGGAGTTGTAAAAGGAAATACTATAAGAACAAGAAATGTTGGTATAGATATTCTTGCAGGACTTAAAAATTTAATTGGTGGAGAAGTTAAAACATATACTCAAATGACTGTACAAGCAAGAGAAGAAGCATACAATAGAATGATAAATGAAGCATTAAAATTAAATGCAGATGCAATTGTCGGAGTTAGGTTCTCAACATCAGTAGTTATGCAAGGAGCTTCAGAAATGTTAGCCTATGGAACTGCAGTTAAATTAAAATAACTTCTTAAAAGTTCCTCCCTTAACCTTACCCCAATTTTCAGGTTTATATTCTACATTCAAAGATCTAAAATCAATTTTTGCTAAATAACATAAATCCATAAACAAATCTTTAGGCAATAATCTTCGTTGAGAATAATAATTTTTTAAAGAAGAAATAGAACAATTAATCCCGAACTGCAACAAAGAATTAATCGAAGGACAATTTAAATTATTTTTACATCTTTCTAAAAACATTCTTTGACCATCTTTTTGATTAAAAGAGACACGTTCCATACTTAATGATAAAATAATAAATATTTATATTTAACTGCGACACCATATTAATACAAATATTTAAATAGCTTAAATTAAAAGATATATTATGAAAAAACCAAAAACAACAAATAGATATTGTCCTTATTGTAAAAAAAGAACTACTCAAAAACTAAAGGAGCCTAGTAAGGGAAAAGCAAGCTCTCTAAAAAGAGGAGGCAAAACAAGAATAAGATTACGAGGTCTTTGGAGAGGAATAGGAAATAAAGGAAGATATAGTCGTATGAAAAACCAACAAAAAGGAAAAAGGAAGACTACTAAAAAAACAAACATCATGTATACTTGCACTATTTGTGGAAAATCAAAATATCAAAAAAAGGGAAAAAGGACAGGTAAATTATTAATCGAATAAAAATGGCAGAAAAAAAGAAATTTATGGATATTCAAGCACCCTTATTAAATAAAAATATAGAAGTTTTAGGAACACCAACAGAATTAAAAAATAAAACAATAAAGTTAGATTTAACAAGAAAATTAAAAGGAAAAGGACTAAATGTAACTTTTCAAATAATTGATTCTAATAACAATTTATTCGCTGTTCCTAAAAAAATGGAATTAAATAGTTCTTATATTAGAAAGATAATGAGAAAGAGAATAGATTATGTTGAAGATTCATTTGTTACTAATTGTAAAGATGTACCAATTATTCTAAAACCTTTTTTAATTACAAGAAAAAAAGTATCAAGAGCAGTAAAAAGAAAATTAAGAGAAGTCGCAAAAGAATTCCTAATAGATTATGTTAAAGATAAAAATTATGTTGATGTTTGTCAGGACCTATTTAATTCACAACTTCAAAAACAGATGTTACCAAAATTGAAAAAGATATATCCTTTAGCATTTTGTGATTTAAGAGTATTAGAAACAAAGAAAATAAATGATTTAACCTTTTTAGGATTAGAAGTGAGTGAAGGCGAAGACGAAAGTGATGAAGATTATATAAAAATAAAAGATGAAGAAGGTGATTAATAATGCCTAGTAAAAATAAACCAAAGAGATTTGATAGAAAAAGAAAATTTGAAGTAGCAAGAAGAAAAAAAAGAAGAAATTTATTATTAAGAGGTTTTAAAAGATCAAGAAAAAAAAGACCTAAAAATAAAAAAATAGAATAAGAGCAATAAAAATGGCAATTCAACAAACATTTGTTTTAGTAAAACCAGATGGAGTAGCAAGAGGTTTAATCGGAGAGATAATAAAAAGATTTGAACAAAGAGGATTTAAAATTGTTGCTCTAAAATTAGTTCAAGTAAGTAAGAATTTTGCAAAAATGCATTATACTGAAGAAATAGAAAAAAGAAGAGGAAAAGAAGTAAGAGAAGCATTATTAGACTATGTAACTTCAGGACCTGTTGTTGCAATGGTCGTAGAAGGTGTTGATGCAATTGAGAACATTAGAAAGTTAGTAGGTTCTACTGAATCAAAATCAAGCTTACCAGGCACAATAAGAGGAGATTACTCTCACGTAAGTTTTAGTTATGCTGACCAGAATCATCTACCTGTAAGAAATGTTGTTCATGCTTCTTCAGACGAAACAGATGCAATAAATGAAATATCTTTATGGTTTTCTATTGAAGAATTTTTTAGCTATAAATTATCAGGCGAAGAATATTTATATCGTTAATTTCTTTCGATTTTTTCAATATTACTAGATTCATCTTTAGAAACTTTAATAACATGATCAACAAAACCTTCTATTTTTTGCTCGTGGGAAACAATAATTACTTGTTTAGCATTTAATTGCTCGAAGATATCCCTCATCTTATCTATTTGTTCTTGAGCAAAACCATCAGTAGGTTCATCTAAAATAACCAAATCTTTTGTATTTATCCTAGATAAAATAGAATTAAGTACTTGATTTAGTGCAAGTCTATAAGCCAGTGCAACTGCAGTTCTTTCTCCTCCAGATAAAAATTCATAATCTAATTCATAATCTTGATTAGTTATTATTGGAGTAAAATTATCATCAAGTCTAACGCTCAAAGGTTGATTAACTAATAAATTAAACCAATTTGAAAATAAATTTGAGAACTCATTTCTAATTTTAACTAAAACATTTTTTTCAGTCAAACTAATTATAGATAAAAACTTATCATTTAACCAATCTCTTAAATTTAATAAAAAACTAACTTGCTCTCTTAATTCTTCTTTTTTTAGAATTTCATCATTTAATTCTTCTAAAGATATTTTTAAAATTTCTAACTCTTTATTACTTTCTGCAAACTTTATCAAATTACTATTTAGATTAGAATTAGAAATTTCAAATTCCTGTTTAACCTTAGAAAAATTTTCCTTTAATAAACCAAAATCTTCTAATTTTTCTTCTTGTTTTTTAATATCTTCTTCTAAATTTTTGATTTCATTAACATTTCTTTCTAAAAAAAACAAATCACTTTTTATTTTAATCTCTAATTCTTTTGAATGTTCAAATTTTAATCTATTTTTTTCTAATGAATTTTTATCTTTTTCATAATCTTGAATTAATTGTTTCTCTGTTTCAATTTCTTTTTTTAATTGATTTTTTTTAATAATTAAAGTTTCAAGTTCTCTTTCTATTTCTTCAATATCATATTGAGTCTTCTTTGATATTTTTGTTTTATGATCTAATGAGACACTTTGATAGCAGGTAGGACAATTATCTAAAGAATTTACTTTTTCTTTAAGATTAATAGAAGACTCTTTTTTAGAATCATTAAGTAAAATTATTGAATTAGTCTTCATTAAGTTCTGATTTTTTTCTTCTAATATTATTTTATGCTTTTCAATTATTTCTTTTATTTGTTTAAGTCTATCATAGGAAAAATCAATCCCTGTCAAAATTTGTTTTTGCATGTTTAAAATTTCTTTTTGTATTCTTTCTTGCATTATTTTTTTTTGTTGTAAAGTTGCTTTATTCTTTTCTAAAGAAGTGAATTCTAAATTATTTTTGTCAATCTCTTCTTGTAACCTCAATAATCTTTCATTAATTTTATCTCTTAATTCTCTTAAACTATTATTTTGAATTTGAAGATTATTTACTTCTCTAACAAGTTTAATCCTATATTCATTTTTTTCTCGAAATTTTTCTTTTAAAAGATTTAATTCACCAATTAGAATCTCCTTTAGCTTAATTGTTTCTTTAATTTTCTGAAGAAAAATATTTGTGTTTTCTTTAATTCTTTTATATCTATCAATTCCGAAAATATGTCTAATTGTATCTAATCTTATTTCAGAATTTTCTTGAATAATTGCTTTCATCTCTTCTTGAGGTGTATAAACAGTATATTTATAGAGAAGGTTTGATTTTTTTGCAAATTCTTTTGGATAATTTAATAACTGCATTATTCTATTTTTAATTTCAATTGTTGAAAGTTCCTTTGAATCTCCGTCAATAGATAAAATATTTTTTTCTTGAGTAATAGAACCAGATTTTGTTTTTTTAATTGTTCTTTCTATTTCAATAATTTGCTCGTTTATCTCAAAAATAATTTTTGCATAAGCATTATCCTCTCCTTGTCTTAATAAAGAACTTCCTTTTTGTCCTGGTTGTAAACCAAATAATGCAAATTGTATCCCTAATAGAATAGAAGTTTTGCCAACACCTATCTCTCCAGTCAATAGAGTAGAACCTTTTGTAAAATTTATTTCTAAAGATTCATAACTTCTAACATTTTTTAAAATTAATTTTTTAATAATCATAATATATTCTCCATCTTCAAAATTACTTTTAATTCATCAATAATTCTTTCTTCAAAAACTGCATTTTTTTCGTCATCATTTTTTTCAATAGATAAAGAATTCATAATTTGAGGCAAAAATTTGTTAAACTCATTTGGGTTTTGACTAGAAAATTCTTCAATAATTGTTTTCTCAATATTTTCGATGTTTTCAAAATCACTTTCATTCACACTAATATCACTTTCGAGAGTTCTTAATTGAGAAATATTTCTTAAATAAGCAAAAGCTTGTTTTTTATTAACAAATTCTTCAATCTTTGTAAAGTTAATATCGCCAGTTTTGCCACTTAACAAAGTTCCTTTTAATTTTAACAACAATATTTTATCATTAAGATTATATCTATCAACTTCATTAATTATTTTTTCAGTAGCCTCAATACCATTATCTAGTTCTAGCTCAACAAAAACAACCTCTTTCAAAGGGAGCTTAATATTATATGTTTTAAATTTATTGTCAATTTCAGTAATTTGAAAACTTCCACATTTTAAATCAGCTAACTCTTGAAAATTATTTGGAAAAATTGGACCTGGATATACAAAATGTTGATTTTTATCTTGTAAATGCCTTACTTGATGAACATGACCTAAAGCATAATATTGTGCCAAGGGTAAACTAATCTTATCAATTGAAGGCATATTTTCCATTGCAACCTCATTAATTGTAGTATGTAACATAAAAATAGTATAAGGATTAAATGAAGAAAAATAAACTCTCTTTAATTCGTCAATTTCTAAACCTGATTTTTTACCAGAATAACCATAAATAGCAATACCATTGTGGATATAAGGAATTAATTTTATACTATTGTCTTCTTGAATCTCAAACTTCTCCATATTTTTACAAAAACCTGCTTTCTCTAAAACATCCAAAAAGGTTTTACCAGAAGCAGAATAATCATGTGAACCTGCAATTAAATAAACTGGAATATTTGCATCACTAATTCTCCTAAATTCAGCAAATGTTTCTTTTAGTATTTCAATAGAAGGATATGCTGAATCAAACAAATCTCCACAGATTAAAACAAAATCAACTTTCTCTGCTAAGATAATATCAATTGCTTTTTGAAATGATTTAAAATTTAAATCTTGTAAACTCGGAAGTCTCCAACTACCCAGATGACAATCAGCTAAATGTGCAAATTTTACCATAATTTAAGATTAAAGTGTTTAACTAATATTAAAATAGTTGAATTATATTTAAAGATAGTTATAATTTAATTTGTATTAATCAAATTGTTTATTATAATAATTTTGTCTATAAATTTCTCTATTTATTTTTTCTTTAGAAATTGTTGTTAATAATTTTTGTAAGATTTTATTTTGAAATTCTTTTTCTCCACATAAACTAGAAGCAAATCTATTAATTTCCTTAGAAACACAGTCATTAGAATAACAAAGGCCAATAGGTTTTTTTAAATGCATTGCAGCTAAAACATTTTTACTATCTTTAATCCTTGCAATAACTAAATTATCACTCTTTTTTTCTATTTCTTTTAAATTATATTCGTGCTTTGGAGATCTAATCTTATTGACAATAATTCCGTCAATAGGAGTTTTTTCTTCTTTAGCTAAAACTGCTGCTTTCAAAGATGTTTCTAAAGTTACATGGTCTGGAGTTGTAACAATAAATACCCTATCACTTGCTTCAATTACAGGTTTTAACTCTTCATAATTAGGAGAGGAATCTAAAATAATAAAATCGTACCTATTTTTAAATTTTGATAAAATCTGTTTTAATTTAAACACATCAAAATCATTTTTATAATATAAAGATGCAGGAATAATATCAATTCCATTTGATTCATAAATAGTATTATGTAATGGAACATCTACTAAAGCATCGTGCAAAGTTAAATCACTAACTATATCTAAATAAATTCCAATATTCGGTGCAGAAAAATTACAATCAACTAATAAAACTCTTTTATTATAATTATTAACTAAAGCATAAGCTGTTTCAAGAGCAAGAGTTGTTTTGCCTACACCACCTTTTACAGAAATAAATGAAATAATATTATTCATAATCAACCTCTTAATAAATCAATATATATATTTTAATATATAAATCTTTAGTCTAAACTTAATTTTTATTTTTTTTAATCCTAAATATAATTAAATAAACTAAAACAATAACTAATATTGTCAATATTATTTGTGTTGTATCAAAGAAGTTTAATAAGACTAGATTACCACACTCAATTTTCTTAGTTTGATTCTTACAATAAGCCGGAGAGACACTTTCTGTACTTGGGCTGTTCCATGTTGCCCCTATATTATAAACCTTAAATTCATCAGTGTCACAATTTCCAATAACATTGTTAACTTTCATCTCGCAAGAACCACTAAGCTCAGGATTTAAAGTACCTCCAGAAAAATATCCTGTCTGATTAAATTTTGTTCCACAATTATTTTGGTCTTCATTCCATGAGCAACTACAATCGTGAATATATACTTGTCCACCTCCTTCTAAAAACTGAATAGAACTACAAAAGTATTCTCCACTAATTTCTTCTACGCTTTTTAGTCCAACATTATATTCATCTGCCTCACATGTTTCTCTCGTCTTATAATCTCCACAGTCATTATAATCTAAACTTGCAACACATATTGAATTTTCACATCTATATCCAGCAGGACAACAAGTCTTCTTATTATATCCGTTTTCCATAAAACAACTATCTAATGAATTAATTATTTGTATCTCATCTCCTCCAATAATCCACTTACTACCATCTCTCTGGCAAAAAGGTAAATCTTTTGGAGAAAATAAAAAGTTTACAAAATCACTATCTTCTTTTTCATTAGAACTAACACTAACAGAAGTATAATAGTCACCATCCTGCCTAATTGTTAATTCAAATTCAGCGCCACTTTCTCCCTCATCATAACCCTTCGTACCTTTACCTTCTTTAATCTTTACTGAATCTTTGTTTGCTTCTTCTAATCCCATCATATACCATTCATAGTATAAATTTTCTCCTCTTTTATCATATGTTCTTGGGTCAAAAGAATATAGGGCATTAAAATAAACTTTAGGTCTCATTCCATATTCATCTTCAGTTGAGTCAACAAATCTTTCTGGAAAAGCTATACAAGCACAAGGCCTATCATCTAAACAAAATCCCTTATCATTACATAAACAATAATACACGTCCTCATCTTTTAATAAGTCAAGAATAAACCTTTCCCCACTACAAAAATAATCAATATCAAAATTAACATTTTGCGTTTGACTTCTATCTCCTGAAGAAATTTCTACATCAAAAGCATAATTTAAGATTATATCTTTTTTATTTAATGTATCTCTAAATAATGCAGTATTATAATTTTTTAGTTTATACAATTTAATTAGAGAACCATCTAAATAAGGTTCTGTATAATTATATAAATCATAGCCTCTAATATTTTCACCTAAATTTGAAGATTTAGTAATAAGTGTTAAATTAATCCATAATTCTTTTCCAACTTCAATATAGTCTAATTGTCTTATAGGATAAAGATCGTCCAACTCTGAAGGTAAAATTATAGAGGGAAGAAAAGCATTATCTCCAGTATTTTTAATTAAATAACTTATGTTTATAGTATTACCATCAACCTTTATTTTACTATCTTTAATTTCAAATTTACCTTGATTATTTTCAACATCAAATAATTTAATTGCTTGTTGAGTTGTCCCACCAATATTAGAACTAAAGTCTTTAGCTACAAAGGAATATAAGTAATTCTCAACGACTTTTTCCATTTTAAATTTGCTTAAATCAAAAGAGATTCTATTAACAGGTCCATCTTCTTCAATAAAACTAAAATAAATAAATTTTATTCTTTGTTCGTCTAAAAAAGAATTATATATCTGAACTTCGTCAATTAATCCAATAAAATTATGTCCAATAGCCAATTTATTATCAGGACCATAACTTGTAGAACTACTTGATGAAGCTGAGGTCCCAATTAATTCTCCATCTAAATAAAGATTTAATTCATATAAACCACTTACAGAATCACGTCTATGAGTCATTGCAACATGATACCACTGATTCTCTTCAAAATTTTTATTATATATAATAGAGTTTCCTTCACCAAAAAGGACTATTATCTTATCACTATACATTCTAATATAACCTTCATTACCATTATTATCACTAAAAATATTCCTATTCTCTAAATCTAATTTTGTAGGTTTTACCCAAGCAGTATAACTTGCATCACCATTAAAGTTATTTTGGGTTTTTGAACCTAAGAGCAAAGGAAAATCATGATTTGGATTATAAAAATTATCCAAAGTTAAGTTTCCTGTTCCATCAAAACTTAATGCCTTACCATACTTTCCATCTATACTAAAAGTAACACTAGCACTTAAAGAATAGCGATTATTTTCACCTAAATCACTTATACCTTCAAAACTAGAAGAATAAATTCTATCTAAATAATTATAAATAAAATCAGTTTCTTCATTAGTATCCTGATTAATAAGATTCAATTGAAAATAAGTTAGTGATGGCTCGTAAATTTCTATTTTTATTTCAGATTGTTGCTTTTGGATATATTCATCAAAAGTGCTTTCTGGAGTTGGAGGCCTTAAAAATGAAATAATAGGATTAGTTGGATCTATTGAATAAGCTTTTTGAAAGTCACAATAACAATAATCTTCACCACCCTTTCTTTTACATAATCCTATCTTACCAACGTTACATAAACAATAATCAATTGTTCCATCGCAATCATTAGGGAATTTTTGCCACTCTCCATTTGCATTACAATAATCTTCATCTCCATCCCCATCAACATCTATTGGAGAAGTTTGAGGAGAATAACAATTATTATTAAAAACACAATTATTAACACTAGTACAACAAGCATTATCACTAATATCTGAAGCAAAATTTTCTAAATTACTATTTTCAGCAACTTTTCTATAAAAAGGAATTTCTGAAGCATCATCACCACAACACATTCCATTTATCCAGGTTTTACCACAACCTACACAACATTCTTCAGAAGTATCTGCTTCAAAAGTACCAGTTACTTCATGACGATGATCTCTCATAGAAGCAGCTCCCCCACAACCACCTTTATCCCCATCACAACTACCACTATAATATTTAACAGTTAAACCACACATATCATGATTATGATCTGCACATCTTTTATTGGTCTGCCCCCATGCAAAAATACATCCTCCACACTCCCAACTACTACATTTTACATTATTTAACTTTGTTAACACCATTGAAGAACTACTACAAAGAGAATTAAGCTCATTAGGATTAATTGTATGAGTATGATAAGGAAAAGCATTATCCCCACTACATTCAACTTTTAAGCAATCACTATTTCTAACATAAGATGTAAAAAAATTTTTTTCTGCAGAAGAGCTAGGTTCATCAATAGAAGCAGTATTAAAAACATCACTATATACTGTAGTACCATCAGTTAATATTTTTTTGCATGAATGAGAATCAGGATCATAAGAATAACCCTCACTGTTTTTTTGACATGTCCAAGCCATATTATATGCACCACAGGCCGCATCAGAATACTCAGTAGAGTAACAATTAGATCCACACCAAAGACCACCCTTAGACTCACATGAACTAGCAGTGTGAATACAAGTACCAGCTACGAATTTACCACTAGAACAACGATAACATGAACCACCCCAATAATTAGCACCCTCAGAACAAGGGTTAGTCTCTACAACAGGGCTACTAGATTCTCTATTACTTGGGTCTCTTTCAGAAAATTCTACTGGGGTAGTAGGATCATCAAAATCATATGTTATATAACATTGGCACCAATTTTCATAATGAGTTTCAGGGACAGAATTTCCAAAATTAATAAAAAGATGAAAAATTAAAGTAGAAATTAATAAGATTAGGAATAATTTTTTTCTAGAAATAAATTTATTCATTTTCTACTTTTACACCTTTTTTAATAATAAAAAATATAATCCTTTCTTTAAATATCTTTTGTTAAAATTATAATTTTTTTATAATAAATTCACTTGGATCAGTCGTATTTTTAACCCACATTTGAGGAGTTCCACGAGAATACGCAGGACCTAAGATAGAATCTATCCTATCAAAAACTTCTTGACCAGATAAAATATTATCATCATTCAAATCATAATATTTGCTAAGCCTATTATCAAACGAACGTTCTATCCAATCAAAAAAAGACCTTTCTATCGTTTCTTCGTCTTTTTTCGATGATGCAAAAACAAGAACATTATCTTTAGGGTTTTTTACAAATGCATCAATAACATAACCAGCATAACATTTGTTAATATTTAATAAAACCCTTCTATCATCTCTTAAAAAAGAATAAACTAAATCAGGATATTCATAACTATAATATGGACCATCATAAAAGTTAGTTAAAAAGCAATCAGGATTAGAATCTCCAGTTATATCAATTAGCCCAGCATGACCAATACTATTTATCATTAGAAAAGCATCACTAGAATATTTTTCATTAATCTCCTGCATTAAATCTACTAAGTTATCTCTCGTAAGTTGTCTATAATTTTCAAATTGTAAATTTGTAGGATCATGACCTAAAACATAAATATCTTCACTATTATAATTTGCATCTCTAATTAAAGTTATTTTAGTAGAATCTAAAGATTCATAACTATCCAGATAAGTGTCTGCAGAAGGTAAATCAGTATTCATTAAAATAACAATTTTATCCTCTCTATCTTGTGTTTCAGAAACATTATAAGGATTTGATAAATCACAACTTACTCCACCATATAATAAAACACCACCTAAAACAACAGGTAAAATTTTCTTTTTTATATTTTTCTTAAAAGAGTTAAAACCCTGTTTAAACCTCCCAAAATAAGAATCGTCAGATGATTTAACAGAATAATCTTTATTCATAGAATCTGAACTGTTTAAACCTTCAATAACTTTACTCTCCAGATTATTTGTCATATATCAATAGTAACAAAAGGTATATTTAAACCTTTCTAAACTAAAAAAACTTAAAATTAATTTAATAAAGTTTAAATAAAAATAAAATTTATAAGGTTAACAATGAAAGAAGATAATAAAAATTGGTTTAATAGGAAAGATACGTTTAATTATTTAAATGAAGACCAAGAAAATAAAATAAGAATTAAAAAAGTAATTAATTTATTTCAAAAACAAAATTCCAAAAAAAGAGTGTTAGATTTAGGTTGTGGCGATGGGCAAATCTCTAAAAAAATAAAAGATTTAGGCTTTGATGTTTATGGGGTAGATTTAGTCAAAGGAAACTTAAACCTAGCTAGGAAAAAAGGAATTAAGACAAAATTAGGAGATTTAAATAAAAAAATACCTTTTAAGAATGATTCATTTGATATAGTATATGCTGGAGAAATAATAGAACATATCTATGATACAAGAAATATATTAAGCGAAATAAAAAGAGTACTAAAAAAAGAAGGAATTCTAATAATTACAACGCCCAACCTGGTTCATTTACCTGATAGAATCAATTTCATAAGAGGACAAACACCAGCCCAAATTAAACCCCTACATAAATATCTTTATTTACACATAAGACACTTTACTTTTAATTCACTAAAAGAAGTTTTAACATTTTATGGGTTTAAAATAGAAAAATTTCAAAGCACCATGGTTGTTTTTTTAAGAGATAAAAGAAATGAAAATATTGTTAAAATAAAGTCAGAACTACTAGCAAAGATAATTCCAACATATGGATGTTCTTTAATTGTTCAAGCTAAAAAAAATGAATTATAAAAAACCAGAAAAAATATTTTGGTGGATGAAACCAATTTGTAATTTAAATTGTAACCATTGTAATATTGGGAAATATACTGATTTAAATAAAAATAAAAAAAAATCTTTAAATAAAGAAAAAAAAGCAATAAGAAAAATTTCAAAATGGTTAAAAAAAGAATTTAAATTAGATTTTATTTTAGGAGAACCCTTATTGCATAAAAATTTGTTAAAACTAATAAAGTATGCTAAGTCAAAAGATGCATTAGTATCTATAACAACAAATGGAACTTTGATAACAAAAGAAAAAGCAAAAGAAATTATCGAGAGTGGTTTAGATTCAATATATATTTCATTAGATAGTTATAATACAAAGATCCATGATTCTTCTAGAGGTGTTGTTGGGACAAGAAATAAAGTCTTCGATGGAATAAAAAGTTTAAAAGAAATAAAAAAAGAATATAAAAGTAAAACCCCAAAGGTCTATATTAATTCAATAATTATGGGAGACAATTTAGATGAATTAGTAAAATTAGTTTATTGGGTCAAAAAAAATAAATTAAATGGAATAACTTTTCAGCCCATTGCAAACCCACAATTTTTCGGTCAAAGTAATAAAGGATATAACGAAAAATGGTTCAAGAAATCAAAATTATGGCCTAGCGATATAAAAATAAATATGTTTTTAAAAAAAATAATAAAATTAAAAAAAGAAGGTTATCCAATTAAAAATACCTTAAAAGATATAGAAAGATTCAAAAGATATTTCAAAGACCCAATAAAATATGGAATTAACGAAGATAATTCTCAAGAATATAAGTCTTTAATCTTAATGGAAAATGGAAGCTTAAAATTATGCCCTGCTGATAGAATTATTCTCGGAAATGTTTACAAGGACAGATTAGATAAAATATGGAAGTCTGAAAAAATACAAGAAGCCCGAATACACATTAAAAATTGTAAATCTCAATGCAAGATACTAGCTAATAATAACTAACTTTCTCCGAAAGATTAAACCAAAAATTAAACCCAATCTCCAAGAAACATCTGAAATCAAAACAAATATTGACTGGAATAAAGGCTTTCTCACAAAGTAAAAAAAAATATCCAATGGAAAAAGTAAATAACTTTTAACTGAAAAACAACCAAAATTAGAAAAATCACTAGAGTTAACTCTACCTTTATATAACAAAAAAATTTGAGTATTCCAATAAGAACGACTAAAAGTAACTCTTATCCAATCTAAAAAATTTGTTTTATGATAATGTTTAACTTTCACATCTTTTAAAAACCTTATTTTATAATTGTTTAGCTTCAATCTCAAATAAAATTCAAAATCTTCCATTTGAACCAATGAACTATTAAACATCAATTTTTTAACCAAAGAAGAGATTATTGCAAAATTTTTAGTATCTAAATAGTTAATATAAGGGCCGTCTAAATGATCTAATAATAAATCGTGGTTTGCTCTTTGTATTTGATGAGATAACTTATTCTTAAAAGCAATCTCTTCATTCCCCATAACAATAGATTCACCTTCGAATATAATTGGTTGTAACAGATTATTAATCCAATTAGATGGAACAACACAATCTGAATCTACCATCAGAATTATTTCTCCACTAGAAGATAAAATACCTTTGTTCCTAGCAGAACCTCTCCCTTTAATTGGTTCAAAGAAATATTTTAACTTTTTATTTTTAATCTCAAAAGATTTTATTATTTTTTTTGAATCATCATTTGAATTATTATCAACAACAATAACCTCATAGTTTGAATAATTTTGTTTCAAAATAGATTTTAAACAAGAGTTCAGTGTTTTTTCACTATTATAAACTGGAATAACTATTGAAACAAAGGGATTAGGGTTGTTCATTTTAAAATTTCAGTCTGATTATTTTTTTTTAATAATATTATTGAAGGTTTTGGGAAACTGAATTCATTTAATAAAGGAATGTTATATGCACCAACATTCTTGAATAAAATATAATCTCCTAAGATAAGTTTAGGTAAATACTGATTTTTAATTAAAATGTCGTTTTCTCTACAGGTATTTCCATAGATAGTTGTATTCAAGTATCCTTCTTTACTTAAATTTCTATTATTATTTAATATACTAAAAAGATAATTATTTTCGGTAATAAGAGGTAACATTGAAATGGAAGAGTCAGCTACAAAAGGATTAGCATTAACTATTTTTGTAATAAAGAATATACAATCGTCAATTAAAGATCTACCGAACTCAAACATTATTTTTATTTTTTTCTCTGGAAAGAATTTTAATAGTGTTTTAAAAATTTCATCAAAATAATTTTCTAAAGAGTAATTTTTAAAAGAATATGAATCAATATGCCTTACATTTTCAGAAGGAAAACTACCACCAAAATTCAAATACTCTATTGGGAAATTTAAATTTAATAACTTTAAAGCAATTTTAGATAATAATTCTGCTTGTTTTTTATATATAAAAGGAGGTAAATTATAACCCATATTATATCCCAAGTGCATATGTATCCCTGATAATATTAAACAACCTGATTTTTTTATCAATTTGCAAGCTTTTTCAATTTCACCTTTCTCTAAATTAAAACCAAATCGACTCTTCCCAAAAAATCTACTATTAATTCTAATTCCAACTTTAATTGTTTTATTTAATTCTTTTAAAATTGAAATAATTCTATCTAATTCATCAAAGTTGTCTATTTGAATTAAACTATCTTGGTTAATTGCAAATAAAATATCTTCTTTTAATTTCATTGGGCCATTAAAAATAATATTATTACTATTAAAACCATTTTTTTGGGCTAAATCAAATTCCCATCCAGAAACTACTTCAGCAAGAATTCTTTTAGATTTTATGATTTGAAGGATTTTTGGTAGATTATTAGTTTTAACAGAATAGGCGATATTAAAATCAAATCCAAATCTTTCTAAATAAGTTTCGATAAAATTAATTTTATCTAATAACTTCTCTTCAGAAATTAAAAAAAAGGGGGTAGGATATTTTAATAAAATATTTTGTATATTAAAATCATTCTTCAAATAAAAACTATTTTTTTTATTAGAGTTAAATAAGGGATTTTTAAAATATAATCTTTTTAAAATATTTCTCCTCAATATAAAACAAAAAGGATTTAGTTTATTCATATAATCTATTATTCTCTCAAGGATTTATATATTTTAGGGAAAAAAGTATTAAGAAATTTACCTATCAATCCAAAAGAATAATCAACTCTAGTTAAAAAATCTTTTTTAGAAGGTTTTAGAATTTTCTTAATAGGAGCTTTTTTAGGTTTTATTATAGAAAGACCGGCCCATAAATAATCAAAATTTAATATTTCAATATCTCTCTCCTTATGTAATTCTTTTATTAGTTTCTTCACACCAGGATAAATACCTGTATCATGAATAGTAATTATAAAATTTTTAGACATAAAAAGCTTATAAGTTTTATAATCAAAGGAAACACCTTCATAAGAGTGATCTGCATCAATGTGCAAATAATCTATCTTAATTTTGTTTTCCTCAAAATATTTGATTGCTTCTTTTGTTGTTTTAAAAAGAATTTTTATGTCAGGATAAAAGGTTCTAAAAAAAGAATTTTTATTTATATAATCCGGAGAACCATAACCTAATTCTGGGAGATTAGCATCAACTAAAATAGTCTTACTTTTATTTTTAATACCTAAATCTATTTGTGCTTGCCTCATTAGCCTAGGAACAAACCCTCCTCCAGATCCCAAACAAACAGAAACATTTGCTTTTAAAAGATGAACAAAAGAATAATATAAAATGCCAAAACCTAAATAATTTGAACCATCTGTTCCATGACCTTCTGAAAAAGCAGCATTTGTCAATATAATATATTCTAAAAATTTCTGATTTAATAAATTCTTTTCTTTTTTTAAACTTTTAATTGCTCTCCTCTTGATAAGATTAAACATTTTAAATTCGAGGGATATTTTCTAAATAAGATCTATTAGAGATAAGAACTTTTTTAGATTTTTTCTTAACCTCCTCTAAGTTTCTAGCTCCTAAATAAAAAAAGGACCTAAAAATACCTCCTTTTAATTGAGCTAAAATATTTGAGACACTTCCTTTATATGGGATATAATTTCCAATACCTTCTTCTAAAAAAGAATTATCCGCATCAAAATTATCTCTAAAAAATAGATAACGAAATGTTTTCTTTATAGAAGAGATAGGATTTTGAAAAAATAATTTCAAAAATTTTCTGAAATTAGACATAGTATATTTTTTAGGAGAATGATTATTCAAAGAATCTACTGCTTTTTTAGTACTCATACCCCAGCTATATTTATATTTTTTTTTATTCTTTATAACTAACTCTCCTGGAGATTCATCAGTTCCAGAAAAAAGACCTCCAATCATAACAGCATTTGCACCGAATGCAATCGCCTTAGTAATGTCTCCAGAATTTCTTATTCCCCCATCTAAAATAACAGGGATATTATATCTTCTAGCGACCTTAGAACAATCATCCAAAGCACTTAATTGAGGACGACCAATCCCTGTAACAATTCTAGTAGTACAATGAGAACCACCACCAATACCTATTCTAATACTATCAGCTCCAGCTTTAATAATATCCTTTACCGCCTCTGGTGTGATAATTGAAGAAACATTTAAATTAGTTGTAGGGTATTTTTTTTTAACTAATTTAATAAAATTTATAACTTCCCTTGTATGTGCATGAGGTACTTCTAATGAAATTAGATCTACACCTTCTTTTAAAAGTAAACCAATATTTTCTAATCCTCGTATAGATAAATCACTAACACCTATACCTACTTTTAAATTTAATTTTTTAACTTTTCTAATTTCATTAATTTGGTCACTTAAACTTTGAAAAGGATGAATAATTCCAAAGCCCCCTGCTTTTGCTAAAGAAATAGCCATATCTGAATTTGTAACTGCAGGCATTGGAGAAGAGATAATTGGTAAATCTAAAAAAAGATTTTTTGATATTCTTGTTTTTAAACTGATTTCTTTCTCTTCTTCATTTTGGGAGAAACTTGAAAAATTAGGTAATAATAAAATATCATCAAATGTAATTTCTCTGAAATTTGAAACAAAACCCATAAAAATAATTAAAGTAAGTTCTATTTAAATATTTCTCAAAAAGTCACCTCTGAAATAATATTTCAAATTTATCAATATGAATTGCTTTCATTCCCAATTCTTTAGCAGGAATTAAATCATGATATAAAGAATCCCCAATCATTAAATGTTTTTTAGGTTTTAATTTAGTTTTACTTAAAATATATTTAAAACTGTTTAAATCTGGCTTCAAAGAATTAGTATCTTCAATAGTAATAATATCATCAAAAAAAATTATTCTACCAAAATCATCACATTTAAATCCAATTTTTTTTAATGTTTTAAGGGTTATTTCTTTTGTTGAATTTGTCAAGACTATGTTTTTCTTAAATTTTAAAGAATTAACCCAATCAACAAGAGGTCTATTTCTAGAGAGATAAAGATATTTTTTAACAGAAGATTCAACTTCCCTAATTATCAAAATCTCATCTTTAATCCCCGTAATTAACATTGTAGTATTTAACCAATTATCAGATTTTAAAAAAGCGTTTCTAACATAAGAGGGATCTTTATTAGAATATTTAATAGAAAAACTAATATAACCTTCCTTAATTTTTTCTGAAACAAAATGAGATTTCCAAAGAGTGCCATCTACATCCCAAATTAAACATTTAACATTAATTAGAAAATATAATCTAAGAATTCTTTTTTTAAAAATAGAAAATAAATTTATTAATTTCATAAATCTAAGGGCTAATTAATATTAATATAACTATCTATAAAACGAAATCATTTATTTCTTTTTTGATTTGTTTAATAAAATTATCTACACTAAATTTTTTTGCTTGATTAATGCATGCCCCCCTATATTTATCAGGATTTTTATTTAATTCATCATCCACCTTATTAATTGCCTCTGTTAATTTTTCCTCATTAATATCATCTATCAAAACACCTGTTTTACCGTTAATAACAGTTTCTTTATATCCTCCTTCATTTCCTGCTACTACTGGTTTTCCAGCGGCCATAGCCTCAATAACACTTAATCCAAAATCTTCATTTTTTGAAGTAGCAATAAAGCCAGAACACTTAGAATAAATATCCGCTAGGTCCTTCTTGTTATATATACCTCCCATAAAGATTACATTTGAAGGAGCATCTTTTTTTAGTTTATTAAAATATTTTTTATTTTGTTTATTTGGTTCTCCAATAATCAAAAGTTTTTTGTTTTTTATTCTTTTAAAAGTTTTTAATTGAAGCTCTATTCTTTTATAAGGATCAATTCTCGTAACAGATAACCAATAATCCCTATTCGAAGAATAATAAAAATTTTGTAAGTCAATAGGGTGATAAATTACTTTTGAGTCCAGGTTATAATATTTCTTTACCCTTTCTTTTACTAAATTTGAAGGAACATTAATTTTATTTATATGCTTTACCCAAGACTGATCAAATTTAATTGTTAGAAATTTAAAAAATTGTAAAATAAAATTATATTTTGATGTTTCATAGTATCTTAAGTCATATAATCCCCTCGCAGGACTAAAACATATCCAAAGATTAGGAGAATAATACTTTGCAGCAGGGATAGTAAAACATCCACCAAAAATAAAAAAGTCATATTTCTCTTTTAATTTTAAGTTTGAAAATTTAAATAAGCAAAATAGTTGTTTTAGGTAATCTAGTTTCGGTATTTTACCTATGGATATAATCTTTACTTTTGAAAAACCTAATTTATTTATTTTGTCTTGATTAATATTAGTAGTAATAATTGTTGCATTTATTTTTTTGGCTAAATGAAGTAGCACTAATTCAGCGCCTCCTATTTCATCAAAATAATGGTGAAAAATTGCAATTTTCATATTTCTATTTCTTTTTTGATTTGTTTAATAAAATTATCTACACTAAACTTTTTTGCTTGATTAATACAAGCCTTTCTATATTTATCAGGATTTTTATCTAATTCATCATCTACCTTACTAATCGCTCCTGCTAAATTTTCTTCGTTAATGTCATCTATCAAAATACCTGTTTTACCATTAATAACAGTTTCTTTATATCCTCCTTCGTTTCCTGCTATTACTGGTTTTCCAGCAGCCATAGCCTCAACAGGGGTCATCCCGAAATCTTCATCTTTTGCAGTAGTAATAAATCCCCTACAATTTGCATAAAACTCTTTTAGTTTTTTATTGTCTATTTTATCAAAATTTATTAATTCAACATTATCTGGCTTAATAGAATCAAGGAATTTTCTATATTCCATAAAACCTCTAGATTTTTCTGAAGAGCCTATAATAATTAATTTTTTATCTGACATTAAAGCAAATGCTCTCATTTGAAGTTCAACTCTTTTATGAGCCGTGAGCCGATTTACAGAAAGCCAATAATCACCATTGTTAAAGGAAGGATAATTATCACAATCAACTGGAGGAAAAATTATGGTTGCATCACTCTTTAAATATTTTCTAATTCTATTTTGTGTATTCTTTGAATTGCAAACTTTTATTTGGACATGTTTAAAATAGGATTTATATAAACATCTGATATATGTAGTCCATATTTGATAAATAGGTTTCATCCAAAACTTCAGAGATTTACGAACATAATTTCTAAAAGCCCATATTTCATTAAGAGGAGAATGAAAATATTCTAAATTTGGTTTATTATTAACTGCTCCAGAAATCGCCCAATCCCCACCAATAATAAAAAAATCATATTTCCCAGTCAAATTTAATTTTCTAAATTTCATAAAAGCTAATTGTTGTCTGTACGGCGCCTCTATAGGTATTTTTCCAATAGACTTAATTCTAGGGATAATATCTTCAAAACCCATCTTTTTTATAACATCGAAATTAATATTAGTTGTATAAATATCTGCGTTTAATCCTCTAGCTAATTGTAAACAAACAATTTCAGCACCACCAACGTTGTCTAAATAATTATGAAAAATAGCTATTCTCATATCTAAGTAAAAAAAAAGATCTATATAAATATAATCAAAATTTTCATTTTTTAATTCCCAAAATACTTAACATAAAAGAAGAAGATATTGTTTGTATACCTAAAATTATTAAAGTAAATGCGAGGATAGTATTTTTTGTTTCAGTCAATCCAAAAGATTTGAACCCCTTTATCCAATAAAAAAAGATGAACGAATAAATAATTAAACCAGCTAGGATTAAAAAAATTCCGACAATACTTGCACTTTCAATGGAAATAAATTTATAATATTTATTTAAAATAGGCTTATCATTTAAGTGGTTTATAGAATATGTTTTTGCAAATAAAGAAAAAATCATTAGTTGATATCCTGAAATTAAAAAAAGTGAAGATAAAAATAAAGGATGATAGAAAAGAACTATTCCAAATAAATAAGGGTTGTTTAAATAGACCCATAAGAAAGAAAAAAAGCCAATTAAAAATAAAATTAAACCAGGTATGAAAAAAAGAAAAAAAGGAGAGTATAGTAACATAAATCTTAAATGACGCCACCCATCTCTAAAAGATTTTAATTTAGAATCCCCAAGCCTACAATAATAATTAGTTGGGATTTCTTTGATTTTAAGATTATTCCTAGCTGCTTTAATAACCATTTCAGATGCAAATTCCATTCCTTTTGTTTGTAGATTTAATTTTTTTAAAGAAGATTTTTTGATTGCTCTAATACCACAATGTGCATCTCGAACTTTAGTTTTAAAAAAAAATCTTAATAGCCCTGATAATATAGGATTACCAATATATTTATGAGACCAAGGCATACATTTTTTATCCATTTTACCCTTAAATCTATCTCCTATAACAAAGTCGTAACCTTTGTCTAAATAAGAAATAAATAAAGGTATATCATTAAAATCATAAGTTCCATCAGCATCCAACATCATAATATATTCTCCCTTTGAATGTTTTATTCCTTCAAGATAAGCATTACCATAACCTTCTTTATCATGTTTAACTAAAACAACTTTGTGTCTTTTTGCAATTTCAGGAGAAGAATCTACAGAGGAATCAGAAACAATTATTTCAGCTGAAAGATTATTTTTCTTTATTACCTCTTTTACATTGCTTAAACAAAAGTCTAGTGCTTTTTCCTCATTACGACAAGGAAGAATGATAGATATTAAAGTTTTATTTTTAAGACCCATAACCTAAAAAAAGATTTAAACTATATAAAGATATATTATTTTAGGATATCAAAATGAAAAAATTCAGGGAAAATATTAAAAAAAGAATTAAAAAATCTTCCAAATTAATTCTTTTAATTACAAATACTATTCTTTTAACTATTGTATATTTCCTGGGGATAGGAATCACTTTTTTGATTGGGAAACTGACTAGAAAAAAACTCTTTAATTTAGATTTAAATAAGGATGAGAAAACATATTGGGAAAAAATAAAGGAGGAAAAGAAATCTTTAGAAGATTTTTATAACCCTTTTTAAAATGTATATTTTAGGTATAAGTTGTTATTATCATGATTCATCTGCAGCATTAATAAAAGATGGAAAATTAATAGTTGCAATACAAGAAGAAAGAATAACTAGGATAAAACATGATAATTCTTTTCCGATAAATTCAATAAAATACTGTTTGGAAAGTCAAAATATCCAAATAGGAGAAATAGATTATATTGCTTATTATGAAAAACCTTTTTTGAAATTTGAAAGAATAATATATCAACATTTAGAAACATTTCCAAAAAGTTATAAATTATTTATAACTACAATGCCTAAAATTTTAAGTGAAAAAATAAGAATTGAAAAAATAATAAGAAAAAAATTAAAATTTAAAAAAGATATTTTTTTTATTGACCATCACCTTTCACATTCTGCATCTTTTTTAATAAGTCCTTTCAAAAAAGCCGCCATTCTTAATTTAGATGGTGTGGGAGAATGGAACACTACAACATATGGAATTGGGGAAGAAAATAAAATAGAATTAATAAAAAAAATAAATTTTCCCCATTCATTAGGATTATTCTATTCTACAATAACAGCATATTTAGGATTTAGTGTAAATAATTCTGAGTACAAAGTTATGGGACTATCCGCATATGGGGATCGTAATATTAAAACAAATAGATATTATAAAAGATTTAAAAAGATAATAGATATAAAGGAAGATGGCAGTTATAGATTAGATTTAGATTATTTCTCTTATATTCACAGTTCAAAAATGCCCTCTAAAAAAATGTGTGAATTATTAGAAGGACCCGTTAGAAAACCAAATGAACAAATTAAAAAAAGACACAAAGATATCGCAGCAGCACTCCAATTAATATTAGAAGAGATAATAATTAAAATATTAAATTACCTTTATAACGAAACTAAAATAAAATATGTTGTAATTTCTGGGGGTATTGGATTAAACAGTTTAATCAATGGAAAAATATTAAAAAAAACACCTTTTCAAAAAATATGGATTTCTCCAGACCCAGGTGATGGAGGCTCCAGTATTGGAGCTGCATTTTATTTATATAATACATTACTTAACAACAAAAGAGTGTTTAAATTTAATAATATATATTTAGGACCTAAATATTCTTCAAAAGAAATAAAAGATTTCTTAGAAGAGAATAAAATAAGATATATGCATTTCAAAAAAGAAGAAGCATTAATTAACAAAACTATAGAATTAATTTTAAAGAATAAAATAATCGGTTGGTTTCAAGGGAAAATGGAATGGGGTCCAAGAGCATTAGGCGCAAGAAGTATATTGTCAAATCCATGTAATCCTTCTGCAAAAAGATTACTTAATCTGAAAGTAAAACATAGAGAGAAATTTAGGCCTTTTGCACCGACTATTTTAAGAGAAGAAATGAAAAAATATTTTATTTGTGATAAAAATATGCCCATCATAACAAACTATATGTTAATAGTCTATAGAATAAAAGATAAATGGATTAAATTAATACCATCTGTAGTTCACATAGATAAAACAGGGAGACCTCAAACAATTTCTAAAAACCAGAATAAAAGGTACTATAAATTAATAGAAAAATTTAAAGAAGCTACAAAAATTCCATTATTAATTAATACTTCTTTTAATATCAGGGGGGAACCTATTGTCTGTAGCCCTTATGACGCATATCGTTGTATGATGGGAACAGGAATAGACTATTTGATTATGGACAAATATTTAGTCGAAAAAAAGAGTAATTTAAGGGACAAATGGGAGTGTTTTATCGATGAAAAGGATTAAGAAAAAATTTATATTAGGTATTCTAATCTTTATTTTAATTTGTTTATTAACTGAAATTAAACTAAAAGAAAACTTTTATTCAAAATATAATTTAATTGAAAAAAGAATGAATGAAATAAAAATAGAATCTTTATATATTAAGTCTGAGAATAAAGAATTACTTTATGAGTTAAATCCGAATATACTCCCATCAAATTATAACAAAAAAGAAGAAGTTTATAGAATTATAATCATAGGAGATTCTATAGCAAGAGGACAAGGTTTAGATAAGGAATTAAATAGCTCTTTTGGGAAGTTATTAGAAACAAAATTAAACTTAAATAAAGAAAATAAAATATATGAAGTAATTATTTTAGCAATTTCAGGATATTCTACATCTCAGGAGATAATATTATTGGAAAAAGAAGCATTAAAGTATAAGCCAGATTTAATTTTATGGAGTTATGTATTAAATGATCCTGCAAACCCAAAGTATCACGATGGAAATGGAGAATTAGGTTTTTATTTTAATAGACCTAAAATTTTTATAATTGAAGAAATTGAGAAGAGACTCTTCTTATTTAATGAAAAGAGAATTATAAATGAAAAAAAGTGTGATAAAGAGTATCACAAATTAATTCACTGTGTTTATTGGAATAATTTAAAAAAGAATATAAAAAGAATTGCAGATATTTCCAAAAAAGAAAAAATAGAAATAATCTTTTTAATTCACCCAGTTTTTGAGGAAGATAATGATTTCCCAAATTATTCATTAAAAAATCTCCATGAGGAAATAAAAAAAGAAATGAAAGAAAATAATCTTTTAGTTTTAGATATTTTAGATATATATAAAGATCATACCAAAATAGAAATAAGGATTAATAATAAAGACCCTTGGCATCCAAATGAAAAAGGTCATGAAATTATTGCAGATTATATATATTCTTTTTTAAATAAAGAATATAAATTATTTTAAATAAAAATAATTTTAATAGATTAAATATGAATCAAAAAATAAAGAAGTTTTGGGACTTAAGTTTTTATTTAGCAAAATCTGGATTTAAATTAAGAAATGAAGGAAGCTATCTAGGGATAGTATGGTATTTATTAAACCCTATTTTATTTTTCTGTTTATTATTTATAGTTTTTTCTCAAAGCTTAGGCTCTGAAATCGAAAACTATGCTATTTATTTATTTATTGGAATAATCATGTTTAATTATTTCCAGTCAATAACTATAGAATCAACAGAATTAATTAAAAACAATAGAGGTCTATTTAAATCTATTAATTTCTCCAAATCAGCTTTTATTTTAGGAAATACCTTAAAATTTTTATTTTCTCATTTATTAGAATTTTTAGTTTTAATCTTATTTGCATCTATTATAAAAGAAAATATCTCAAATGTCTTGACATATCCATTAATACTGATTTTTTTTACTTTGTTCACCCTAGGAATTTCGTTATTATTAAGTTCTATATGTATCTTCTTTGTAGACACAAAAAATATCTGGATTTTTATATCTAAATTAATATGGTTTGGAACACCAATATTTTATAGAATTAAAGAAGGAACATTAATTTATAAGGTAAATTTATTAAATCCTTTATATTATTTTATTGAAATAACTAGAGAAATAATAATTTATAATAGATTACCAAATTTGCAAATAATTTCCATTGGTATATTATTTAGTATCTCAACACTAATCTTAGGACTCATTATCTTTGAAAAACTTAAATATAAAATAATGGAAAGGATTTAGACATGGAAAGAATGATTATAAAAAATATTTCTAAAGAATTTAAGAAGGAAAAATATTCCAAGCCTATTCTAAAAACAATATTAAATCTGAACCTCTTAAAATTTAAAAAAGAATCTACTAAAGTATTAAGAGATATTTCATTTAAGATAAATTCTAATGAGATAGTTGGACTTATAGGAAAAAATGGATCAGGAAAGAGCACGCTATTAAGAATCATCTCAGGAATATATAAGCAAGATAAAGGTAAGATAAAAATAAATGGAAAAATAATCTCTATGATTAATTTATACACTGGACTTCAAGATATGCTAACAATGAAAGAAAATATTTATTTATTAGGAATTCTATTTGGATTGAGTAAAAAAGAGATTAAAAATAGAATAAAGGAGATAATCAAATTTTCTGAATTAGAAGAATATGTTAATACCAAATTATATAAATTCTCCAATGGAATGTTACAAAGAATCGCGTTTTCAACAGCAATTTATTGTAACCCAAAAATATTATTGTTAGATGAAGTTTTTGAAATTGGAGATGAAAAGTTTAGAAAAAAAAGTATTAGAAAAATGAAACAGCTTGTTAAGGAAGGTATAAGTATTATCTTAGTAAGTCATGATTTAGAAATGATTGAAAAATATTGTAATAAAGTTATTTGGATAGAGGATGGAGTCATAAAAGAAGAAGGAAACCCCAAAGATACAATTAAGAAATATTTAACAGTCCACGGCGAATAGAATATACTTCTATTTCTTTATTTGAATAGATTTTTTTAAAAAAAGAATCGTAAATCTGTGAATTATTCATAGGTTCTTGAGGAAAACTCAACATTAAAATATAGTCTTCCTTCATTCTTCTAGTTATTACAAAATAATCAACATCCAAAAAAGAAAAGGATTCTCTAATATTTGAAGTATTATTATCATAAAAAAGAGTATTTATAAAAAAAGAATTATCCGAAAAACCTGTAACATTATAATATCCTTCTTCAATTAAAAGGCTAATAAATCTTTCATCACTTAAAATTTTTCCATCTAAATTTTGAATAACCCATTTTATACCAGATATTTCTTCTTCATCATACTTAAAAAAAGAGCTCCTCTCTATATTTTCAAAATAACCTGTAATCAAAAAGAATGAAATTAAAAGTGTCGCAAATATAGAAAAATATTTTTTAGGTATATTTAAAATCAAAAAGGTGAGAAAAAAAAGATATGAAAAACCTCTTTGTTCATAGTTTACTAAACAAAATGATAAAAAAACAAAAAATGCAGGAATTAAAATAAAAAAAAGATTCTTATCATAGCTAAAGAATAAATATTTATTTTTCTTTTTAAGAAAAAGGATTTGAACAAAGAAAAGGAAAATAAATAATAAAAATAATAAATTTTGCCAATTTAAAGCACTTATATTCATAAATTTAAACTTATTTTGATAAGGATAAAGAGGTTTAGATATAAAAGATAAATTAGAGCTTATAGAACTAAAATAAGAAGAATCATATAAAGATAAAATTGAAGAAGTAGTATCGCTTGCATGTTTAATTAAAGAATTCCCTGCAAAAAGGATAAAAAACAAAATTAAAAGAACAAGAATAAATAAAAATTCTTGAAATTTTTTATCTTTTATTATTTTTTTAAATGCAGTTTTGACATTCCTTATTTCAGAATTTAGAATATTGGAAATTATTAAAGAAAATAAAAAGCCTAAACAAGTTAAGATTAAAACTATTGAAGCAGTATAATAACTTAAAGATAACGGAATTATAATTAATAAAGTTAAATAAAAAAAAGGTTTTTCTTTAGTTAAATATAAAATAAATAAACTTATTAGACCAATATAAGAAGTTCTCCATCCAAAAAAAGAAAAAGTGTTAAACCAAATTTCTATAGGTCCAAGAGAAGCAAGAATAAATGAGCCTAATAAAGCTAAATTATTTTTTTTTGTATAGATAAAAATAAGCTTATAAGTAAAAAAAGAAAGAAGGAAAACAGATATAAACGTAGTAAAGAACTTACTAAATCCTATTAAAGAATAAAAATAATTTGCAAGATCTCCTGCAATTAGGGTTGAATGATCAAATAACATCCCAGTATAAAAACCAACATTAGGGATAGAAAGATTAAAACCCTGTATAAAAAAATTTTCTATAATTATCTTATCAATATGGCTCGTAATTCCATCACCCCATTTAAAAGAAGAAATTCTGAAAAACCATCTCCAGCATATCCCCAAGATAGAAAATAGAAAATGGAAATGAAAAGAAGGATCATAATAAATAGATAAAGTTTTTCTCTTAAAAAGAATAATAATTAAAAGGAAAACCTGAACAAATGAAAGGGAAAAAATAATATTAATAAAATTGAACAATTTAAATTGGACTAATAAAAAACAAATCAGAGTAATTATAAAAATAGAAGAAATACTAGTATAAACAATGCATTCACTTAAAGATAGTTTTTTATAAAATAGATAAACTAATAAAAAACCAGACATAAAAAAAAATAAAGTTCCAAAAAGAAGAATTAAGAATATCATAGATAAAATAAACTAATAAGATTTAAAAGATTAATTATATAAACAAAAGATTTTTATCTTCTAAGTTTGTTGAAAAAGAATGAACAATAAAAGTTTTTTAAAACAAATATGGGGCTTTTTAAAAGAAAGAAAGGCATGGTGGTTGATACCACTAATAATTATCTTAATAATTGCAGGCTTATTAATCTACATAGGTCAAAGTTCTGCAATTAGTCCTTTTATTTACACCTTAGTATAATAGTTTTTAGACAAATAAGAAACATCATAAACATAAGGTCCTACAGGATATATTAATTTAAATTCTTCACATAAAATTAATCTCGTAGATAAAACATAATCTAAATGATAATATTTAATTACAGAGTCTTTTAAATTACAATCATCTATTGAATAAAAAGAGTCTACTGTCTGCCTTCTTTCAGGATGATAGAAATACCATGTACTAACAGGCTCTTGACCCGCAAACGACTTAATAAAAGGAGATAAATGATTCAATGGAACAATAATATTCCCAGAGTCTATTTTAGATAAGAATCTCAATACATCATATTCATTTTTATTCAAATTAATAAAAGAATTAAAGTTTATTTTTTCAGAAATGGAAGAAGAATAAGATAAAAATAAAGAAATAGATAAAATTAAGATAAGAATCATAATTATAAATAATTTACTAATTTTCTTTTGGTTTAAAAAATCAAGTATCGTTCTAAAGATAAAAAAAAGCCCAAAAGCACTAAATAAAGGGAGAAAAATTAAAAAATAAAAGTAGATTCTTTGGGCTGGGCCAAATAAAGAAAAAGAAAAAAGATTAAAGCATATAATGATTAGAAATAAAGAGAAAACCAGTAAAATATAAGGGTAATATTTCTTTTTTCTTTTCAAAAATAAATAAAAAATTCCAATAAGAGATAAAAAAAAATTAAAGGGTGAATAAAGTTTAGTGAATTTTATTTTTTTAAGAGTTTCAATACTAGCCCAGTCTTTCTGAAAATAGATTAAATTTAAAATAAAATCAAATTTAAAATAACCTTTTATTAAAAGAATATAAAAGAATAAAGCAACTAAAGGTATCACTAAAAAAATTGAGAAAAATTTCTTTTCTTTTATTATAAAGGGCTTATATTTGAAAAGTTGGAATACCATAAGAGGTATAAAAAATACAATTGAAGCAGGATGAAAAAATAATAAAAGCATCATAAATAAAAAACTATAGAAAAGAAATTTTTTATTTTCAGTTCTTAATCCTTCAAAAAACAAATAAATATAGATAAAGATAAATGGAATTGAAAATGCTAATGGTGTAAAAAAAGACATTCCTAAAAAAAGATTATCTATTCCTATAGAACCAAAAAAGATAAGTGTAAATAAAGAAACAAAATAATTCTTCTCTGTCAAATTAAAAGTAACTAAAAAAATAATTATTGAAGTAATAAACATCCAAATAAGAGATAAAAGTGGGTAAATCTTAATTAAATCAAAAAAAAGGTCTAAGAAAAATAAAAAAAAGTGAAAACCAATTTCTAAACCACTTAAAGAATTAAATTCATAACTACCACTTCTAAGATGTTTTGCTTGGTTTAAATGAAATAACTCATCATTATGTAATGGAAACCCTCTATTAATTGAGTCCTGAAAGAAATAAGGTAAAATATTAGATAAAGATAATAAAATTATTACCATAAATAATAACGTTAATTCTGACTTCTTTAAAGGAAAAAGTTTTTTTAAAGATATAACCATAAAACCAAAAATAGAATAAAATTTATAAGGTTAATTATCAAAAGCCTGCAGAGGGATTCTAACCCCCGACCCTCTGCTTACAAGGCAGATGCTCTAACATCTGAGCTATGCAGGCATAAAATCTAGATTCAAAGGTTATTTTTAAAGTTTATTATTATAATCAAATGATCCTGCCAAGAATCGGACTTGGACCTCATCGAAGTCAGCGATGTGTTCTACCATTAGACTACAGGATCATAATTTAAAGTAGTCAAATCATTTTTAAATAGTTTATCTAAAAGTATTTAAACTTCTCTTTAATAAAAATAATATGGTGTTTGCAGAAACTTTTTTGACAACAATGTTATTACCATTTTTACTTGTCTTTGTAGTAATTTTTGCAATTTTAGAAAAATCAAAAGTTTTTGGCGATGGTAAACATCAAATAAATTCTTTAATATCTCTTTTAATAGGTTTAATTTTAATTACATTTCCAGGACCTAGAGATATAGTTGTAGAGTTTATGCCCTGGTTAGCAGTTGGCGTCACAGCTTTATTGTTGTTCATGATATTATTTGGATTTGTTTATGGAGATTTATCAAATGGTTTGCCAAACAAATTAAAAATAGGAATAGGAATACTAGTAGGAATATTTGTTATAGGAGTTATTTTAAGTGTGACAAATTTATATGATAAAATCTCCAGTTGGTTTAGTAGTATAGGAAACAATTCCTTCTTAAATTTCTTTTTTTTAATTGTAGTAATTGGTTTAATCATTTGGGTAATAATTAGTAGCAAAAAAACGAATAATAAAAAAGAAAATTGAGAATAGTAAGCTTTAAATAATTATTAAGAGTACTTATTTTAAGAGGTGACAAGTGGTAAATCAAATTATCGTAGATTATTTAAATTCTTATAAAGATAAATACCCTCTTGAAGGATTAAAAAAAGAGATAGTTTCTAAGGGTTATAGTGAAGAGGATTTTAATGAAGCTCTAACATTTGTAACTGGCTCAAAATCTGATGAAAATTTTGGAAAGGATTTGGAAAAAATAGGAAAATGGAAAGTCCCAGAACAAAATCTTAATAAAAAAGGAAAACCTAAGAAAACAAAGAAAAAATTATCTAAAGCAAAAGTAATATTACTAGTATTTTTTGTGCTACTATTACTTAGTATTTTTGGAATTATTGCCTTAAATTATATAGGAATACCTTTCTTCAATTTTAACATATTTGATTACCTAATTTAATAAAAATTATATTCAAACAAATAGAAATATATTTAAATAAAGACTAATAAAAATAAGTATGTTAAACATAAAAAAAATAGGAGATGTTATCGATAAACAAGTATATATTGATAATGGAGAATTTTTTGGTAAAGTAGATGAATTAACAGTTACAGAGAATAGAATTGATGGTTGGAGAATTGTTGCAAAAGATGCAGAAATAATTAGCTTACTTGCTGGTGCAAGAGGCATCGTAGTTCCTCAGCAATTTGTAAAAGCAATTGGAGATATTGTAATTATTAGTAAAAATGCAATCCCTTTGGATAGAAGAGAAAATTTACCTCTTGAAGAAGAACTTCTTTAAAAATATTAATAAACCCTTTTAACATTTTTTCTAAATGGATGAAATATCTTTAAAACCTCGAGATTATCAAATAAATATTCTAAATACTGCTAAAGAAAAGAATACACTAGTAATACTTCCTACAGGAACAGGAAAGACACTAATCGCGATTATGTTGGCAGTTGAAAGATTCAAGAAATATCCATTACAAAAAATACTAATCCTAGCACCAACTAAACCATTAATAGAACAACATATTAATTCTTTCGAAAACATTTTACCTAGTAATTGGGCAGATATGCAATTGTTTACTGGAAAAACTAAATCAGATCTAAGAAAAAAGATATGGAAAACTGCGGAATTTATTTTTTCAACACCTCAATGTATCGCAAATGATCTTAAAAAAAAGCTATATGACTTAGAAGAAGTATCTCTCTTAATTGTCGACGAGGCCCATAGATGTATGAAAAATTATGCATATAATGTTGTTACTAAAATCTATAAAATACAAGCTCAAAATCCAAGAATATTAGCTTTAACAGCCTCACCCGGAGGAGATAAAAAAACAATAAAAGAAGTATGTGATAATTTAGCAATAGAATCTGTAGAAATAAGAACTAGAGATTCTCCTGATGTAAAAAAATATCTCCAAGAACTTAATTTCGAAAAAATAGAAGTTAATTTCCCAAAAGAGTTTTTAGAAATAAAAATATTATTAGAAGAAATATATTATGAAAAGATAAGACAATTAAAAGAAAGAAAACTAGTATTCGGGCCGATAAACAAAATTCAAATATTAAAATTACAATCAAGATTAATGCAAGAATTAAAAAGATCAAAAGATGGAAACAAAATGCAAGGTGTTTCTCTCTGTGCTCAGGCATTAAAAATTTCGCATGCAATTGATTTAATTGAAACCCAGACACTAACTTCTTTTATAGAATATATGAAAGGTTTATTTAAACAGTCGTCAGAAAAACAATCAAGAGCAGTTCAACAAATAACAAAAGATCCAAGATTTACAAAAGCTTATTCTCTAAGTTTAATAATCTCAGAAGAACATCCGAAGTTAGAAGAATTAAAAAAACAAATAAAAGAAAAGATTAATCAAAACAAGAAGTCAAAAATAATTGTATTTGCCCAGTTTAGAGAAACAGTAAATAAGATTAATCTAGAACTAAATAAAATAGAAAATATAAAGTCAGGAATCTTTGTCGGACAAGCAATTAAACAAAATTCTTATGGAGAATCAACAGGCCTAAAACAAAAAGAACAAAAAAAGATTATTGAAGATTTTAAAGAAGGTAAATTAAATGTATTAATCTCAACATCTATTGGAGAAGAAGGTTTAGATATCCCTGAAGTTTCAATGGTAATATTTTACGAGCCAGTTCCTTCAGCAATTAGAAAGATTCAAAGAGCAGGAAGAACTGCAAGATTAAAACCAGGAGAATTAAAAATTTTAGTTACGAAAAATACAAAAGACCAAATTTATCATTATGCCTCATTTCACAAAGAAAAAAGAATGCATAGTGCAATTGAAGAAATACAAAAAGAAATTTCTAACAAAGAAAAACAAGCACAAAAAACCTTATTTTAATTATCCAGAATTATTTATTACTTTTTTAAATCCAAAGAGTTTTTTCTTAAATGATAGAAGATATTTTTAGCAGTTCGAAAATAAGAAAAATAAAACCAACCTATACTTCAAAAATAATAATAGATACTAGAGAAAAAAATTCTCTTGTTCCAACATATCTTATCAAAGAAGGAATACCTTATCAAAAAGAAAAATTAGAAATTGGTGATTATTTAATTTCAGATTTAATAATTGAAAGGAAAACCTTTAATGATTTTTTATCTTCCTTTTATTCAAAAAGACTGATTAATCAATTAACAAATATTAAAAAATATCCAAGGAAAATATTGATTCTAGAGGGAGATTATAATAATTTAAGCCAAGAAAAAATAAAAATTATTAAGGGATTAATTTTGTCAATTAATGTTAAATTCCAAATACCGATTCTTTATTCATCAAATGAATTAGAGACTTCAAAAATTTTAATAAAAATACTAACTAAAACAAAAAAACAATATTCTATTCGTATCTTGAAGAATAGAAAAACATTACAAGAAAAAAAAGAATATATTTTACAAGGCTTTCAAAATATAGGGATTAAAAAATCAAAAGAGCTAATTAAGAAATTTAAAACAATTAAAAATATAATAAATCAAAAGCAAGAAAATTTAGAAAAAATTTTAGATGAAAAAACTACAAAGGAATTTTTAGAGATAATAAATAATTAAGCCAAATAATAACTTGCAAAATCTAAATTAGAACATAATTTTTTGATATCTTCTATTTTGACTTTAGAAACATTAGTTTCATAATTATAATAATTCTCGGCATTAGAACTAAGTTCTTCCATAATTAAATTAATTGCAACCTCATTTAAGTCAGAACGAACTTTTTTACTTCCAATTAATTGAATTTTCGCATCCTCTAATTCTCTTTCGCTAATAAACTCCATTTTTTTAAATTCTTCTTTAAAAATTCCAAAAACTTCTTCAATATTTTTTTTATCGCACCCAGCCCAAATAACCATATAACCATAATTTCTTCCCAAATCTAATTCAGATTTTACTCCATATACTAAACCTTTTTTTTCTCTAACCTCGCTAAATAATTTACTACTCATACCAACACCCAAGATCATATTAAAAATTTCTGCAGAATATCTTAAATCATCTAAAAAAGAAGGAAAATGAATCCCTAAACAAAGGTTTGATTGAGATAAATTAATCCTAGTCTCAAAATTGTTCAACGTTCTCTTTTCAATTGAAATTTTTTTTAATGGTTTAATTTCTCTTTCAATTAAAGAAATATATTTATTTGAGATATCAATTACTTCTTCAAATTTATTTCCTCCAACAACACAAAGAATACATTTTTCAGGACAATAAACACTTCTATGTTTCTCTAATAGTTTCTCTCTGTCCATTTTTATCAAACTTTCTTCACTTCCTGCAATAAACAAACCATGAGGTTCAAAAAACAAATTCTCTTTAATCTTTTTATAACTCTGTGCTCGAGGATTATCATAGTACATCTTTATCTCTTCTAAAATTACATTTCTTTCTTTTTCTATCTCTTCTTCTGGAAAAATAGGATTAAAAAAAATATCACTTAAAACATCAATTGCAATTTCTAAGAATTCATTTGGTATCTTAACATAATATGCAGTCATTTCTTCATGTGTAAAAGCATTTAATTCTCCCCCATATTTCTCTAAAGTTTTGGCTATTTCTGCACTATTTCTTTTTTCTGTACCCTTAAAACATAAATGTTCTATAAAGTGGGCAATACCCTTCTCTTCTTTTTCTTCATACATTGCACCAAAAGGTACTGCAAACATAATAGTTGAAACATCACTCTCTCTTTCTTCACAAATAACTCTTAAACCATTCTTCAACTTACCCTTATTAAATATAACCATCATTCTATAAAAAAAATTAAGTTTTTAATAATTTGGGTTTTAAAATTAAAAAACGTTCCCCATACATATTAAAATTCTTTAAAATTTCAAATTCTGAATTAATAAATTCTAATAATTTTTTTCTTTTCGTCCTAAAACGATTTTTACCACTAATACTTTCCAAAGAATAACTAATTATAAGAACATCATTTTCTTTCATAAATGATTTTAAGTGATTTAAAAAATCTAATGAAAAATTCTTTTTTAATCCATCAAGAGCATCCAAAATTTGAAAACAAAAAACACATATATTTTTATCCTTCTTAAAAAAATAATCTGTTCCTTCAAAATCAAAAAGATTCTTATAAAAACATGTGCAGTTATTTAATTTCATTTTATCAAAGAAAGTATTAGTATTTCTTATAATATCAATGCTAACATCAAAGCAAATATATTCAATATTTTTTAAAATTTTCTGAAGATAAGGATAACTAAAACCATTAACTCCACAACCAAAATCTAAAACACGATCAAAACCCTTAAATTCAAAATCAAATAGTTTTGTATAAAATAAATTATAATCCCTCTTTGAACTTGAAAGATGGGATTTTAACATTAAGTCAAAATTCAAAATATTTCTAGGCTTAACAATCCTATTTGTCAAAAAAATACCAAAATATTTTCTTAATTTTTCTCTTGATCTTTTAATAATTTCAGATTCGTCGTCTAAATTCTTAAATTCACTCAAAACAACCTCGACAATTTCATTAGGTAAATTCTTAAATTCCTTTTTTTCTTTAATTTCTGAGATGATATCCATAAACAAATAAAAACAAGGAAGATTTTAAATATTTTTGCTTAATTTTATTTTCCTCACACAGGAATTCTCAGAATCACAGAAGTCTTGAAAACTTTCAACAACTAATTTTTGATTAAATAAAGGGCAATTTAAAACAAAACTCTCAAACTCTCCACCTTCTCCAATTATACTCACTCCATATTTTTTGTTTAATTCTTTAAATTTTTTAACAAAAATTTCATCAATTTTAATGCCTAAAAAAGATTTATCTAATGGATATGCAAAAACCCCTACAAGAATAACTTCAAAATTATTTTTAATTAAACCTTTCAACAATTTTTCCTCTTTCATCTGCCATAAAGGATTAAATAATTTTAAATCTAAATCATCACAAATTTTTTTAATTCTACTAAATTGATAAACAGAATAAACAGCACCAGAAATAATTGCATCTAGAGAATATTTTCGCTTAACATTTCTTAAAATATTATATAAGTCACTTAATTCCTCCTCTTTATTTCCTTTTGTTTTTTTTATAACCAGAGGCAGATTCATACTCTTTGCCTGAAATTTAGTTAAACTAATATTTGGAGTATGAAACATGTAACTTTCCTTATTTTCACTAAACAAACTAATCAAACAACAAATTTCAAAACCCTTTTTTTTAGCAATAAATGCAGAAAAAACAGAATCTTTTCCTCCACTAAATAATACTCCAACTTTCATAAATAAAAATATAAAAAGAGATTTAATTAATTTACCTATCTAAAGGATGTTCTTTGATATTTCTTAGGAGATTGTAAAAAATTATTTTTATTGTTCATTAAAACAGGTTCAGTTATTTTTTTATCACTAGAAATATCCTTCTTTTTCTCTTTTACAATTCCTTTTGGCATAACTGGATCAAATTTATTTGGTTTAGGTTTTTTGAAAATAAAAAAAATTAAGAAAATCAAAAAGATTATTCCTAAAATTCCTAAACCTATAGATAAATAAAATTCATTAGTATAAAAAAATCCTTCCATAATAAACTATTCAAATAAATTTATTTAAATCTTTTGAAAACTAAAGAAAAATAATTAAAAGAGAGACTCCTTAATTTAGCATGGCATCAACTAATCAATCACCTTTTTATCAAAGAGCTGAAGAAGATTTTCTAAAAGCTACAACCTTAGAAGAAAAAATGAAATGCTTAGACATAATGATAAAAGAATGTCCAAAACATAAGGGTGCTGAAAAGATGCTAGCACAATTAAAAACAAGACAAAAAAAATTAAAAGAGCAATTTAATAAACAATCAAAAAAAGGAAAATCAAACCAACAAGGAATAAGAAAAGCAGAAATTCAATGTGTTTTAATTGGTTATCCAAATACAGGAAAATCTACTATTTTTAAAAAACTAACAAACCTAGAAACAAAAATATCTCCTCATCCTTTTACAACATACGAGCCAAAACTTGGAACTTTCAGCTATCAAGATACCCAAATTCAAATAATAGACGACGCTCCAATACCAAACCAAAACAAATCTATAATAAATACTACAGATACACTATTGATAGTTATTGATAATTTAGAACAAATTAAAAAAATAGAAGGAGAGATACAAAAGAGTAATGCAGAGCGAATATATATTTTTAATAAAACAGATTTATTAAATGATCAAGAAAAAAGAAAATTAAAAGAAACAATAAAATCAAAATATAATAAAATTAATTTTTTATTATTTTCAAAAAAAGAAGATAATTATCAGTTAGAAGAATTAAAAAAAGAGATTTTTAAATCATTTCCGATAATAAGGATTTATACCAAAGAACCCTCTAAAGAACCTTCAAAAATACCATTAATTTTAAAACAAGGCTCAAAAGTTTCAGATGTTGCTGAAAAAATTTTAAAGGGATTATCAAAAAAGATTAAGATAGCAAAAATAACAGGTCCTTCTGCAAAATTTATTGAACAAACAGTAGGTTTAGATCATGTTTTAAAAGATAAAGACGTTGTTGAGTTAAAAATAAAATAAGTATTAACTAAGAAATTACAACAAATATATTTAAATTAAAAAAGGAAATTAAAAGTATGGCTTTATTCAAAGAGAAGAAAACGAAAATAGAACAAAAAAAAGATAATCTTAATATTCCTCCAATCCAACCAAAACAAATCCAACCTATACAAGTTGAAACTAATAATCCTTTTAATATTCAAACAATTAAACCTGCACAAGTCAATCCAGAATATAATCCTTTTTCAAATCCGCTAAAAGAAGAATCCCCTGAAAGAAAAATACCTACTACGACAAGGGAACTAAGTCCTGCACAACAAAAAGAAGATCACCCATTTTTTGTAAGAATTGACAAATTTAACGAATCTAAAGAGCAATTTGAGAAGATAAATAAAAGACTAGATGAATTAGAAGAGATATTAAAAACATTAGAAGAAGTAAAAGAAAAAGAAGAAAAAGAATTAGAAAGTTGGAAGGAAAACTCAAAACAAATTAGAGAATTTTTAATACAAATAGACAAAGAAATTTTTGGAAGACTCTAAAATGAAGAATGACAAACAAGAAATTTTTGTGCCAATTTTATTTGATAAATATAAAGAAAATAAAATAAAAGGATTAAAAGCACAACTATATCTTAAAAAAACACAAATATTTCTAAAACAAATAGAAGAGACAAAAAAAATTAAGGATTTAAAAAAAAGAGAATTTAAGAAAAAATTTGATGAATTAAAAAAAGAAATAGAAAGATTTGAAAAAAGATTACCTAAAACAAAATTACAAAGATCAAAGGTTTATAATTTGGATGCTCCTTTTTCAGAAATAGATAAAGAGTTAAGAGAAATTCAAGAAAAATTAAAGGCCTTAAATATATGAACTTAAAATTAATTTTAACAACTTTATTTTTTTTAATATTTCTAACAACTATTGTAAATAATACTCAAGAGCTTACATACTCTGGAATAATTAAAAGAATAACAATAAAAGAAGAAGTAACTTTTCTTGAATTAGAAAACCACAATATTCAATTTGTAATATTTACTAAAGATATTTTAAATTTAAAAATTAAAGATCAGATTAAAATAACTGGAAAAGAAGAAATATATAAGGGAAATAAGCAAATAATCGTAAATGAAATATATTCATTAAAATAATTTATCCAAGAAATTAAATAAGTCTCTTAAAAAACAAAAACAAGAGAATTTTATGTTCTTTTATTTTTTATCTTTTATTTTAGGATTAATTACAGGGACTTTCACAGGATTAGTTCCCGGAATACATACAAATTTAATTATGAGTTTATTAGTTTTAATAAATTTAAAAATAAATACTAACTATCTGTTAGTTTATTCTATAACAACCGCAATAACAAATACCTTTATTGACTTTATTCCATCAGTTTATTTTGGAGCCCCATCTGAAGATACATTATTAAGTGTTAGTCCAGGACATAAATACTTGTTAAATAAAAGAGCACACGAAGCTGTAATCTATACATTATATGGTTCAGTTATTGCAATAATTTCCTTAATTTTTATTTTTCCTTTTTTTTATTTTGCTTTATCAAAAATTTATGACTTCCTTGAATTATTTTTTCCTTTTCTATTAACCTTAACTATCTTATTTTTAATTTATAACTCTAAAGGAAAAAAAATAAAAGCATTTATTATAATTATTTTTTCTTCTATTTTAGGATTAATAGTATTAAATTCTAATATAACTCAACCTTTACTTCCTTTACTAACCGGTTTTTTTGGACTTTCTCAAATGATTACCTCAATCAATAATAATTCTAATCCTCCTGTTCAAGAAATAAAAAAAATAAAAATTCCTAAAAAAGAATTAATCAGTCCGACGCTAACCACTATTTTTCTTTCTCCAATATGTTCTATATTACCAGGATTAGGGGCAAGTCAAGCTGCAACATTTGGACAAATAATAAATAAAAATAAGTCAAAGAAACAATATTTAATTTTATTGGGTTCCATAAACACACTAGTTTTATCTACTTCTATATTCACGCTATTTTTAATTAATAAAAAAAGAACGGGTTTAGCAAGTTTTATTTCTCAAATAATAATTCTAGGTAAAGAACATCTTTTAACAATATTTTTAACTATTTTTTTTACAACAATTTTTGCATCAATTTTAACAATATTTTTATCAAAATTCTTTGCAAAAAATATCAACAAGATAAATTACAAAAAATTAAGTTATTCTATTATTATTCTTATTATTTTCTTAACTATTTTAATTTCAAAAATGATCGGACTAATTGTTCTTATTACATCAACACTAATTGGGTTAATGACTATTAGAGAAAGATGTAACAGGACAATAATGATGAGTAGTATTATAATACCTACAATTATTAACTATATTTTTTAATTCCAAAACATATTTAAACAAGAATCCTCTTTTTTTTATATGGCTTTTACAACATCAGAAATAATAAATCAATTAAATAATATTGGATTTTTTTCGTATGTTATACCATTCCTATTAATTTTTGCTGTTGTTTATGCTATCTTAGAAAAATCAAAATTGCTTGGTGATAATAATGCAATAAAAGTAATTATTTCTATAGCCATAGGCTTATTAGCACTACAATTTAATACAGTATCTTATTTTTTTGCAAATATTTTTCCAAAATTTGGAGTAGGGCTTGCAATATTTTTAGTAATAATTATTTTTTTAAGTTTCTTTTACTATAAGGATAATGATACTAAAGATTGGATTAAAAAAGTTGGATGGATAGGTTGGGTTATTGCAATATCAATAGTATTGTGGGCATTAACAAGTTGGAATAACTGGTTTAGTACATTAAGTCCATTCTATTTTTTAAAAGATTATATTTGGGGAATTATTGTATTAGGAATTATTGTATTAATTATCTACTTAACAACTAAAAAAGGAACTAATACTCCAACAACAGAATAAAATGGCAACACCATTTGGACTACTCCTACCTATTGCCTCATTTCTCTTAGTCTTTATTGTAGTATATGCAATTTTAAAAAAGACTAAAATACTTGGAGATGCAGAAATTGTAAGTTTATTAATTTCTTTTATTTTTGCAATATTCTTTATAGTAGAAGTTCAATTAGTTGATTTTATTGCATTAACAACTTCTTGGGTAACAGTTATAATTCTCCTAGTATTTTTATTTTTAATACTAATTGCATTTTTGCCTTCAGAAAAACCATTAGATTTCCTATCAAAAGCAAATTGGTTAAAATGGCTAGTAGTTATTATATTAATTATACTATTCATTACTACATCGTCATATATTTTTCATTGGACAATTAATTGGAACTTCTTTGAAGAGACAGGCTCAAATAGTTGGTTTAGTTTTTTAATAACAATAATTATAGCCATAATTGTTTCTGTTCAACTAACAAAAAAAGCAAAATAATTAAAGGTAATTTTTAATTTCTTTTTCTAACCATTTCTTCCATCTTGGAAAAACTTCTTCACTTTTAGGTAATTCAAACTCATTGCTGACTTGATTGCTTATTTGGTGAAAAGCATTATTTGATTTAACTATAAATTCTGCTTCTAATAAATCAAAATTATTTAGTTTTGTTGCAACATTAACTAGTTCTTCTTTTATCTTTTGTCTAAGAAGAATATTATCCCAAACAGCATCCCAATTTCCAGCCCAACCTTTAACATTTGCAGCAATCTCTTTTAAGATTTCTGAATCACCATTTATCAAATCATCGGTAGGTTTTAATTTGTCTTCATAAACATCATACTTCATCAAATCTACAAATCCCCCCTCGCTCAAAGGGTCCTTTTCCCAGTGTTTCCTAACTTCACTAATAGACAAAACTCTTCGATAAGAACGTAAACCATCAACAGATTTAACAGGATTACAAACAATAATCAGGTCTGTTGCCTTAAAACTTGTAATGGGAACTTGTAAATCATTAACAACCCTATCAAAAACAGAATAAGGACTTCCACCATGAATTGTACCTGCAACAACATTTGCTAGAGCACCAACTCTCATTGCTTCATATAATGATTTTGCTTCTTCACTCCTAATTTCACCGACTATTAAAGAAGAATCACCAAGACGTAGACTAGCTCTAATACCTTCACTAGCGTCAACTTCATTACTTTCTCCTCCTAATGAACTTCTAACTTTCATACTCAATATATCATAATCAAGTCTTCTCATTTCAGCAACAGGTAATTCTAATGTATCCTCAATAGTTATAATTCTTAAATTAGGCATAATTTCTAATAGCAAACTACCAAGCAAAGAAGTTTTACCACTAGACCTTGTTCCTGCAACTAATAATGTTCTAGCTCCATCAATAATAAAGCTTAATAGTCCTGCACCAAGCCCATCAATCATATTTACTTTCATAAATAAAGGCAATGTCCAAGGTTTATTTCTATGTCTTCTTAAAGCATATGCAAGCCCCCCATTACTTAAGGGTTGTTGAATTATTGCGACTCTTGCACTAGAGTTAGGTAATTCTAAATTAGTATCTAAAATAGGATTTGCTTCGTCTAATGCCCTCCCACTACTCATTCTAAATTTAGTAGCCCAAGAATCAGCATCTTCTTTTGAAGGAATTAAATTTGTAGCACATTCTCCATAATCATTATGTCTTACGAAAATAGGAGTCAAACTAACAGGTGCGTTAATCATCAAATCTTGTAATGATTCATCCTCTAAAAGAACCTCTAAAACACCAAAGCCAATAGTATGTCTAACAAGGATATTAGATAATAAATTTAAATCATCATAAGACAAATTAATGCCCTTATTATTCGCTAAATCCCTCAATAAATCTTTACTAACATTCAAAAAAACACTTCTTGTCCTTTGACTATCATTAAATTCCTCTTGTGTTGGCTTATGTTCTATTAAAACATTTCTTGCTAAATTAAGAAGCATATGATAATCTTCACTCAAGTTATATTCTGGTGGGACTAAATGATAATAAAATTTAGTTTTATTTGGTTCCTTAAAAATGGTTACTATACTCTTATCATAATTTTTAGCAATTTCATACTCTTTAATTATTTCAGCATTTTTAGGTAAACTTGCAATCATCCTAGTGAAAGTAAAATTAGGCATAATATCTGATCTAAAAAAATCAGAATAAACCCCTCTGTCTCCAATTTTAAAATTGTTAAATAACTCTTTGGATTTTTGAATCAATAAAAGTCTATCAAAAGAATTGATTATTTTTTCAATTAATCTCAAATAATTAATATTATCATAGCCTTTTTCAGATAGTGCTCTTTGTTCAAATAAGGCGCCTTTTAATTCTCTATAAGCTCTAACAGGATCTCCTTTTAAAACCTCATTAATAATATAATTCAAAAAAGAATAAGCCTCTTCATAAAAATAACCTAATTTTTCTAAAACAGCAATAGAAACAACTTTTTCCTGCTTTGTAAGATGATTATATAACTGTGCTACCTCAATTAACATATTCACTTGTTCAAAATTATGACTATAATTTCTTTGTTGAACATAAACAATCCGACTTATATTAGAATCTTCCATTAAAAGATCAACAGTCCTAGCCATCACATCAAAATAATCTGCTAAATTTGGAACATAATTAGCTCCAAGATAATTAACATAAGCTACATTCTCTCCACTTTCTCGAACAATATCAAAGGAATATAATGGACTATTTTCTTTAAACATATTAAATATAAAACAGAAACAAAACTATTAAAATATTTGTATAAATTAATCTTTTTTTTCTATCAAAATTGCCTGAATTTGCCCTTCTTTAGAAGGCCTATTTGTAATTTTCGCCTTACCAATTTCTGTATCAATAATAGCACCCTTAACTAAAACATTTTGTCTAGCAAGAAAAATATTTGAAGGAGTTTCAATAACCTTTAAAATTTTAACATTTTTAGATTTACCATTAATATTTACATTCGCAACATTACCCTTAAAAGAGATTGTTTTCTTATTTCCTCCTCTCCCTCGAAGGAATTTCACTTTTCTTTCTCCGATTTTAACAACTCTATTTTGACCAGGCATATCTGTCTTTTTTTTCTTTTTAACTTTCTTATACCTTCCACCTGTTAATTTTCTTCCTGCCTTCATAGAATTTTTACATAATGTTTGTTTAAAAGGTTTTGGGTAATTAATTTTTAAATAACCACAAATATATAAATCAAAAAACTTTATTTAAAACATGGCTGGTGATAATAATCCTCAAACACAACCTTATTCAAATGATGTTAGTATAAGAATTAGGGATTTAGAAGAAAGAAATAGAATAATAAAAGAACGAACTCATATAGTCAGTAAAAATCTAATTGATTTCAAAGAAGAAATAAAAGAAGAAATAAAAATTCTAAAGCAAAAAACAACGCAAATGGAAAGAGACATTGAAAGATTAAAATCCTTAACTAATGCTTTAATTAATGAAACTGGAAAATATATAAAAAAAGAGGAAATGAATAAAGTAGAAAGAATGTTAAAAGATTTTCAACCCCTAGAATTTGTTAGGATGAAAGACTTAGAAGAAATAATTAATAAAAAATTCCTTGAAACAAAAAACAACTTAACCAAAAGAAATAAATAGTAAAATGGAATTATTAGATATAATAGCAGAGATGCAAAGTCAAGGAATTTCCAATCAAGGAATCTTTGAAAATCTTCAAAGACAAGGATATAACCCAACACAAATAAATGACGCGATAAATCAAATAAAAATAACAACTCAACCAATGGATACACAAAATCAACAAGACCCTTTTAACCAACCCCAAAATTTTAATCAGCCTCAGGATTTTAACCAGAATCAACAATATAATGATCCCCAACAAGAAAATTACCCTCAAGAAAATTATTATACTCAAACACCTCAAGCATATTCAGGAGAAGAATATTATCAACAACCTTCTTTTGATACAGAAACCATAACTGAAATTACCGAACAAGTGATATCTGAAAAATTTAGAGAATATAATAAAAAAACAGGTGATATTGTCAGCTTCAAAAATACTATACAAGACAAAGTAGACGACATCAATACAAGATTAAAAAGAATTGAATCAACAATAGATAAATTACAACAAGCAATTATTCAAAAGATTGGGGAGTTTGGAGAAAATACTCAAATAATTAAGAAGGATTTAGAATCTTTACATGATACAACTTCAAAATTAATGAACCCATTAATAGATAATTATAGAGAATTACAAAAAACAAATGAAAGAAAAAGTAGTTCTACTAAGAAGAAATAATGGACCAAGAAAAGATTAATGAACTTTTGAGTATTTTAGTAGCGATAATTATTTTATCAATATCTTATACATTCAAAGATAATACAAATTTCTTTAATATCCTTTTTATTTTTACAATTGTTTTATCTATAAGTATAATCTCTAAAAAAATCTTTGCAAATTATTTAAATATTAAATTAAATTTTCAATTTTGGTCTATCTATCAAACATCTTTATTGGAAAAAGGACATCTAAAAAAACCTTTAACAATGGCTTGGTTACCTTTAATGTTATCTTTCGTCTCAAAGGGAACAATATTATGGATGCCAATATTAATTACAAAAGAAGAAAAGACAATTGAAAGAGTTACAAAGTATAAAGGGATGCATAGATATTCAGAAGTTACAGAATGGGAAAAAGCACAAATCACTTGCATTTCAATAATCTCTTTAATTTTAATTTGTCTTATTAGTTATTTTTTTAATTTTTTTTTATTGAGTAAAATTAGTATTTATTTTGCATTATGGTCTTTATTACCTTTATCAAATTTAGATGGAAGTAAACTCTTTTTTGGAAGTAAAAAATTATGGACATTTACAACAGTCTTAACAATTCTTTTTTTCATGATTACTCTAACATTCTAAACGCCTAAGCCAATTAATGCAATTCCACCAACTAATGTTAAAGCAACAGTAGAAATAATTGAAACAAGAATATAAAGAAGAATTGTTTTTTTAAGATTAGTTCCTATTTCAACAGTTTGCATTAAATCATCTTTACCTGCTTTTATAGTAACTAGTGTTGAGGTCAATATAAAAACTACCTGGATTAAATAAATTCCTACAACGACCTGAATCCAATAAGTAGGAATCATAGTCTCTAATTGAAACATACTCATTATATCAGAAAGGTTTCCAAAACTACTTGTTAATTCATTTCCCGAACCTAAAGAACCCATCAAATTTTTCAGATTTCCTAAAATCAATGTAATCATTCCACTTAATCCTACAATTATTCCACTTAATAAAGGAGCTAAAAAAGTCATGTTACTCTTCATATCACTAATAATATCTGCCAATAAATCATTTAATCTTGCATCAACCTTTCTAATATTTTTCACATACTCAGAAATACTCATTAAACTTCGTGCAGCGACTTTTAAACCTTTTTTAACAGATTCAACTAATATCCTCATAGATGTGATTACTAAATGAGATGGATAAAAAATAACAGCACCTCTTTTAGAATCAAATAAAGCCCTATCTAAATTCATTCCAAACCTATTAATATTTTCATTAACAATCCTAAAAAAACCTTCAGTAGCCGTTCCCCTACTAGACTCAGAAACCTTCCCAAAAGCAATTTCAGCAGGAGAACCATCTCCAATTCTATTTCCTAATTGAAATAAAGAAGAAGTAAATTCACTCTCAACCTCATTATATTTTTTCTTTTCTTTAACCAATTCAGCAGTTCTTTTTTTAGAAGAATAAATAAACACATTAGCAATACCTAATGGAAGAAATATTCCCATAATTACCGACAGTGGGCCAAAAGGACCAATATAAGAACCAGGTTTAACACCAGACTCCATAATCCCCAATAAAAAAGTATTCTTCATAAAATTAAAACCTAAATCTCCAAAAGTCAAATCAATTGGCATTCCTAAAAATTTATGTATTGGAAAGTACATCCAAATTAAAGGAAATAACCCAATTAAAAAGAAAGGGATTGAATAAATAAAACCCTTAATTATATGCTTTTTATCAGCATAATTAGGATATAATGGATTCTTTTTTAATAAATCACTATTACCATGACCCCCTGGCCTTTGCATCATTACATTATAAGTCAAATAAATAACAAGCAAAGGAATAATTATGTTAAACATCAAAACTAAATGATATGTTTGAAAAAGATCCCCGACCATTGTAGAAGCAAGAGGTAAAATTGCTAAAGCAAGAGTTGGTAAAACAATTCCCAACATATAAACATTTGTTAAAGGGCTCTTAACTTCATGAGTATATTTCAACATTTTATCATAAACACCATCTAATATAACCTGAAGACTTCTCTCTAAAATTTCTACTCTTCTTCCTTCGTTAGACTCATATAAACTAGATTCAATTAAATGAAATGCCTCAATAAACTCTAAAGAATAATCTCTCCAATTCTCTAAATAATTGTCTAAACTGTCTTTTATCGTAGAGAATTTACCTACTTCAACATCCCAAAAAACTTTCCTAAAATCAGTTGATAGAGGATCTTCTAAATTTTCTGCAGCAAAAGCAACTGCTTTTTCTAAGTTACTAGTATGCTTCATGTAAATGACAACATACAAAACCGCAGGAACCATTTGACTACCAGCTTTTAATCTCCACTTCATCGCAAGTCTCTCAGGAGCTTTTGAATAAAAAGTAAGTAAAAATAAACTTAGAATAAAAATTAAAAATAAAAAAAGAAGATTGAATTTATTAGTTATAAAATAAACACTTAATAAAATTAAAAAACCACCAAATAGAGAAGAAAGCATAATAAAAACAGCTAACCCCATAACTTCCGAAGAGGTAACATTTAAATGAGAAATATTAATATTCTTTTCTATATTTATCCTATCTTTTTCACTAGCTTTAACTTTTATAAAATTACCAACAGTTTTACACCACCCCTCATATCGACTAAATTCAGGAGTCATTGCTTTTCTAAATTGTTCATAACTTTTAGAAAATTTTGATGAATTAAAGGAATCTCTGTTCGTTTGATTCATTTGTTTTTCAATTTTGGCACTATATTTTTTAAGTATGTCTTCGGCCTTATCGTCAACACTATAATTCATTTAATCAACCTCTTTAAAATAAAAACAAGATAGTTTAATAAACTTTACAATAACAAATGAACTAGGAGAAATTAGTCTGAACAAAAGCTTTTTAAACTAAAACCCTTTTTAAGTTTTACTATGAACTCTCCTAAAAGATGTCCTGAATGTAATAGTACACATCTAATTTATGATGATAATAAAGGTGAACTAATTTGTGGTGATTGTGGCCTTTTAATTGAAGAAGGAATGGTTGATACAGGCCAAGAAATGAGAGCTTTTGATAAAACCGAAAAAAAATCTCGAGGAGGAGCTCCAATTTCTATGCAAAAATTTGATAGAGGATTAACAACAAATATAGGAGAAATATCTGATATCTATAGGTTAGATTCATCCCAACAAACAAGAAAATATTTAAGATTAAAAAAGTGGCAAGAAAGAGTTTCAACTTCTATCGAAAGAAATCTAAGGCTTGCAATGTCTGAATTAAGAAGAGTAGCATCATACTTAGATTTGCCTAATGTTGTAAAAGACGAGGCTGCAAGAATTTATAATTACGTATTACAGCGAGGACTAGTTAGGGGAAGATCAATGGAATCAGTTATCGCATCTTGTGTTTATGCTGCTTGTAGGTCTTATAATATTCCTAGGACTTTAGATGAAATTTCACATGCGAGCGAAGTAGAACGAAAGGAAATTGGCAGAACATATAGATTTATTATAAGAAAAATTGGCTTAAAGTTAATCCCATCTTCTCCAAAAGATTACATCTCAAGATTTGGCTCTACATTACACTTATCTCCAAAATCTCAAAATGAGGCACTAAAAATATTAAGTAGAGAAGAAATTGCAGAATTATCTTCAGGTAGAGGCCCTGCAGGAATTGCAGCAGCTGCGCTTTATGTAGCCGCACTATTAAACGATGAGAAAAGAACACAAAGAGAAGTAGCAGATATTGCGGGAATAACAGAAGTAACAATAAGAAATCGATATAAAGAATTATTAACAAAGTTAGAACTTGAAGAGAAAATAAAAATAAAAGAAAATGAAGCAAGAAAAAAGAAAAAATTGGCTAAAATAAAAGATAAAAACTAATATTTTAATTTTCTATTGATTAAATCACCAACCTGTTCATTTGTTAGGGTTTCATGTTTTACTACTTCACCTTCTTTAATTTGAAGATGATAAGAGTTTTCTCCTATATATTCTATTTTATCTTTCCTCCAGGCTGAACATCTCTGAATTTCTTATTTCTTGAGTATTACTCTCTTTTAATATAAATTTTTTACCATCAAAAATATAATTCTCTAAATTTACTATAGAATCAGAATAAATACTAATTCTATCATTGATGATTAATCCTATTTGCCATCCATCATCATCTTTAGAATTTAAAATTCTATATTTATTCTCGTTAAGGTTAATAGGATCTAAATAATATCCTAGAGGTTCACCATCTAAACAAATCTCATTTTTAGGCGATAATGCCCAACCTTCTTTTAATATAAATTTCTTACCATCAAAAATATAATTCTCTAAATTTACTATAGAACCAGAATAAATATTTGAATAAATACTAATATTGTCTTTGGTGATTAATCCTATTTGCCATCCATCATCATCTTTAGAATTTAAAATTCTATATTTATTCTCGTTAAGGTTAATAGGATCTAAATAATATCCTAGAGGTTCACCATCTAAACAAATCTCATTTTCAGATGATAATGTCCAAACACTAACTTTGGTTAATTCTTCAATAGGAGTTTCTCCCTCTGATTCCTTTGTTTCTTCTTTATCTGAAATTACTTTACTAATATCATTTGGTTTATTAGAATTTTGATAAAGCTTTTGATAAAGTATAACTTTTAGATAAAGTGCTTCAGCTTTATCTCTATTCGTGCCTTCACCAAGATCTTCTCCTGAAACACCTATAATCTTATCTAACTTCTCAATTAAAGAATCTTTTTCTTTAGATAAATCTTCTGCTATATTTATATCCCTTTTTAATTCTAAAATTTTTTCTCTAACATCTTTATATGATTGAAGTATTGATTCATAAGTATCACCATAAATTAAATTATCTAAAATACTTTTACCAGATATTGTACTTATCGCATTAAAATCTTCTTGAATACTCTCAACATCCAACCAACATTTAATGTTTTCATTACCACAATAACCAACTTCAATCCATTGATTTTCAGAGTTAATATCTTCTTTGCTATTTGGATCAGAACTAGCACAAATTCTAGTTATTCCTAATAATTCTATATTTTTACCATTAATATTAAAAATAGAAGGACTACTTGAAATACAATCCTTTTCTGTAGTTATTTTATTTTTACGAACCTCTGTTTCTACATATTTTTCTTTTATATATTCTCCCATTAAATTACTAGTTACAGAACCAAAACCACAATTCTCAACGCCATTTAAGTTTACACATAAAGTACTATATCCAGATACTGCAACAAATGTTAACGTATCTATTTTTCCATCATCTGCCTCTAAGTATCCGCTAGCAACCTCGTAAGTAGGATTAACATTAACATAATTAGCAGGAGGATTTTTCAAATAAACTTTATAGCTTAAACCCTCATTTCTACCAGCATAAATTTGATAAGTTACTTTATATTGAGATCTTGAAGGAACACTAATGTCTTCATATAAAGATTCACTAAAGTAAGCATTAAATTGTGCAGGACTTTCAGGTTCAGACAAAATACCTAAACCATTCTTAAGTTTAGTCGGTAAATCTACACCAATAAAATTTCTGCAAAACTCTGTTCCAATGCTCTCAAAATTCTCAAATTTATAAGCCTTTAAAATTTCATCACCATAGTTTGAAATATAATTAGATAAAGCTGATTCCATGTTTTGGAAATTTTGCTGAGCAAATAAATATTCTCCTCCTCCCTGAACTCCGCCAGTTACTCTATTTGAAGGAGAACTAAGAGCATTAATCATTAAAGAACTTTGTTCCCAAAACATGTTACAAAAATAAACACTTGTTATAGCATCACACACACCAACATATTCTCCAGTATCAATATTAGTTTGTAAACACTGTCTTGTTTGTTTTAAAATAGAATTTAAATTCTGTAAACCTGCATTAATCCCTGTTAAACAAATAGGAATTTTAATACCCTCATCTTTATTAGGCCAACATAATATTAAACTACCAATAATTCCTTGTTGAGGAACATTACTCACAGGATATCTCCCACCAGCATCACACCTACTAGAAGGACATAAAACAGGATCGCAAATATTAAACATTGTTTGACAATCTTTAACACTCATAAAATCAGTACATTCAAAAATGCCACTATCAGTCATTGTTTGACCCACTTCAAAATAATTTCCTAGGATATAAACTTTATTTTTTCCATATTGTTCTGAAGCACTAATAATGGCTTCTTTTGCACTATTGTATAATCTTGAAACATCTTTATCACCCATATTAGGACAAAACATAATTGAGTCATAACTTGATTGATAAGAACTAAATCCTTGACAGAAATCGTCTCCTCCTCTATATTCCATTTGGCCATTTTCCCCAACATTACAAATATAAAAATAATTAACTCGGCCACTAGTATCATAACTCTTAATTTCTGTTTCAATCAAACTACCCTCTGAATTTGAAATATAAGCATACCACCCTTTTTTTAAATCAAGAGGAACAACAGAAGGCAATCCTTTATTCTTACCAGAATCATAATATCTTACTTGAGGATTCAAAAATTGATTGCTACAAATATCTCCTGAACTAATGCTCTCATCATTATTAAAATTTTGATTAATGCCTGAACCACCATACTCTTCTTTAGCAAGACGACATGAAATAGATTCACAACTTGGATCTCCTTTCAATAAATCTTGATACAACAAAGCACTTCTAATCTGAGTAACTGTAGTCAATTCATTTTTATCAATTTTAGGGTTAGTTATTTTTTCTTTTAATTTACTAGTATATTCTGCGTTATTTACAATTGAACCAGACTCAACAACCCCTTTTCCTTTTTGAACTTCTTTAATTATCTCATTAACATTGCCTAAACTTTCTTTATAAGATTGAACATTTTTTTCTATTTCGTCAGAATGCTCAAAATAACATCCTTCTCTTGTCCTAAAAAGACCCTCAGATATTTTACCATCACAAAAGTTCTTATAATAAGTCATTACTTCTTTTCTTGCAATACCTTCTCCACTAAAACCACTAATAAATGCTTTAGCATTAAATATTGCACTTGTTGTAATACAAGTTCCTTTCCAAACACTTAAAGTTTTATCAAATCCTTCAATAAATTTATCTAAAGATTCAATTGTTTTATTTAAAGATTCTATTCTATCTTGAGCGATCTCAGGACTTATTTGAATTAATCTTTTTTCAATACCTATTTTAAATGTAAAATTGGCCTTTGAATAATCAGATTCAATTACAGGTAGTAGGCTAACATGAGCTGTCCTAATAGTATTAATATTCTGAATATTAATTCTTAGATTATTTATTATTTTTTCTTCTCCTTCAAAAACTTTAATTGTTATAATTTTGTCTTTTGAACCTTGAAATTCAAAGATAAGAAAGTTATGTTCAATCATTTTTAGGGTTAATATACCCTCTGTATATTCCTTACGCCATCCTTCATTAACCAAACCTGTTGAAACACCGTCAATACTAAAAGTAGCTTTTTTAGCAGAATTATCAACTGAAATAAAATCCCTAAAAGAAATAAAATAATTATTATTATTTAATTTAAAAGAGTTTTCAGATAAAGAATAATCATAATTATTATTTTTTAAACTTCGTATAGATTCATAATATACAGAATCTTGATAATTTTTTAAGAACATATCTATTAATTCTGATTTGAGTTTTCCTATTTTAGGCAAATCTATTTGTTTACGTAAGGCAATTTCTCCAAAAAAAGAATTAGCATCGTCTTTTTCATAAGGATAACTATTTAATAAATCCATTAAATTTACCTGGGCTTCTTTCAGATGTTCACCCAAATCTTTCTCTGAAGATGAATCTTCTGTAATTTCTGTATCAATATCCTTAATTTTAATACTCAATGTAAAAATATTTCCAGGACAGCTAATCTTAACATCTTTTTCTAAATCATTTTTTAGGTTGATTTCTTTAATAATACAATTGTTATTTGCTATTCTTGAACCTTCTCTAACCCAAACATAATCTCCGTTAATGTTTAATAAAACTTCATCTCTTGCAGAAGTTATTTCATTTAATTTTAGTTTAAATCCAGCCTTACAATAATCCCCAGGAAAATAAATAGTGTTACTTGTATTTCCTTCTTCTAAGATAACATTAGTATAAACTTTATTTTTATTTTCTAAAACCTCTATCTCTGCAGAATCAGAACCAATTGATTTTAATCTTAAATATCCTCGACCAGACCAAAAATTATATTTATTAAAGACACTATCCCAATTAGAATTATCATTTAAATTTAAATAAAAATCAGATTGACCAACACCATAAGTTTTTTGATAGTCATATTTAATATTCGCTGTTAAAACACCACTGACCCAATCTTCCATTTTTGATTCATTTGGTTGCTTCTTCAATAAAATAACAACATAACCAATATTTTTAGAAATAGAATTATCTGCTAAACTATTATAATTTTTTATTGCAGCTCTAGTAGGATGAAAGCTTATTCCTGCAACTTCCTCAGGATAATCTCCTTGAAAAGAAATAGAAGTAATACTAGCAGATTCAATCAAAGGATTTAATTTAATTGCTTCTAATTGACAGAAAACAGGAGTATTTTGGCTCGATAATAAATCACTTCTAACAAGACTTGGTTGGCAACCATTTGGCGGAATCATAACCAAAAAATCAAAATTATCCCCAGAACTACAATCTCCTGAATTAAGAATATTATTATAAACTTCGTCATAACTAAAAGAACTATCAAAACCTAAAACAAGAGACATTGAAATTAAAATTAAACTAAAAAAAAGAATAAGCCTTTTTTCTTTAACTCTTTTTCTTATACTATCAATCATTTTAATTAAAGTTCAAATAAACAACTGAATCCTCCACTTTAATATAATTTTTTTGTAAGTCATTTAAATCCTTAGGTAAATCAAATAAAGTTGGTACAATATTTAAATTTTTAGAACTTATTAAAATATCCTCAGTAATGTAATAATTTGTTAAACTACCTCCCCCAACAACAGCAGAATTTATAGTCATAGAAGGAATATTTATATTTTCGCATCTTTCTTCTTCATAGCCAAATACACTACCCATACCACCAACAGGAACACTTACACAATATTCTTCATTTATTTCAGGCAAGACTAAAGAACTTTCAGAATAGACAAAGATGCTAATATTATAATTATCTTCTACTAATTCCAAACTTTTCATTTCAGGATAAACAATACTAGTAGAATAATCCTTTCCTTCAAAACTAATTAATGCTTTTTCATTTTCCAAATTAGTCATATCTAAATTAAAAGTATATTTTTTCTTTAACCAAACATCTAAAATTAAGTTCTCATTTGTTGAAATCTTTTTCTGAAAATCCAAATAACCTTCAGAACTTATAAGAAGTAAACCATTAATACATTGAGGCACCATCCCATTAAAAGTTGCAAAAGAACCTTCTAATTTTGATTCTCCCAAATAACAATTACTATCTAAGCACTTAAAAGTCAAAGAAGATTCTAAAGGGTTTAAATTATAATCATAAGTATTTACTACTAAATTTGAATTTTTATAATTACAAACATCATAATAATTAGATTCTACTTCAAAAAAGGTTTGATTAATACTTTCCCTTACTTGCGTATTCTCAATAATCACATTAATAGGAAATTGAAAAATAAAATCATCTTCTATAAATTGGATTAATACTGGAAAAACAAGGTCATAATTTAATTTGTAAGGAACATAACAAAAACCCAACATTTCTAAACCTCCTTGTAAACCAACAGGTTCATTAATTAAATCTCCTTTAATTTCTAATTTCAATGGCCAATTTGAATTATAAAAAACATTAACTAATTCATCAAAAGAATTTCCACTATCCACAACAAAATACTCTTCTTTAACATCATTTAATTGATAATAATTGCCTTTCATCCTAATAGAATTAATATTCGCAACAAGACCATTAGTAATATTATTCTTTATATCTTCCTTATTAAAAATTAAAGGATTACATTGTAATTCAAAACCAACAACCGGGACATAATTCATTAAAACATCATATGCATATTTTTCTAAAAATGTTGTTTGCATTTCATGATTATAAATATCAACAGAAGATGAATAAAATTTACCTAATTTTGAAGGGATATTAAATTCATGTGTATTAATTAAAACACTTTTATCTTCAAAATAAAAATTTAATCGATTATTAAAATAAATATCGACGCTTAAATCATTTATTTTAACACTAACGTCACCTGAATCATTCAAAATATAATTAAATCCTTGAGATTCATAAATGCTTAAATCACAAAAATCTAATCTATCAGAAATAAATTTTTCTAATTGAATTTCCATATCTCTTTTTGAAGGAACTTGTTTTTTCATTAAATTATTTCCAGAAATATAAAACCAATAAGGAATTTTTTCTCCTAAAAAATCTAATTGAGAAGAAAAAGGCATAAATCTACTTCCAGGTTCAAAATCAGGTAAATCAATATAACCCCCTTGTTGACCCATTAAATAAATACCCTCTTTCGCTGTACCTTTAACACATTCAATATAACTATTATATATAGGTTTAAATTCAGGGTCAATATTTTTATCAAAAAAATTATCTTTAAATACAAAAAAAAGAATAACAAGACTAACAATTAAGATACTTATTATAATAAAAAGAGTAACTTGACCTTTTCTATCACCTTCTTTTAATAACATATTAATAAAAACAAATAACAAGAATATTTAAATTTAGTCTTTTTAAAAGTTCCATTAAACTTATTAAGATTTAATTCGAAAATATTTTAACGAGGAGATGCCGGAGCGGTCAAACGGGCCAGGCTTAGGACCTGGTGGTTTTTGCCTACGGGGGTTCGAATCCTCCTCTCCTCATCAAAAAATAAAAACATTTATAAAGAAATAGCATTTAATTAAAGTATGAAAAAAGGTGAAATGACAATTACAACTATTATTGCAATAGTTTTGGCTGTTGCTATTTTAGTATTTTTAATTTATGGCTTTTCTACTGGATGGGGAAATTTTTGGAATAAAGTAAATATCTTTGGTGGTGGAAAAACAAATGTTAACGAGATTGCTCAGGCCTGTTTAATGGCATGTCAAAGTCAAGACGCTTATAGATTTTGTAATGCAGAAAGAGAAATTATAAAAGAAGATGGTTCTAAAATAAAATCAGAAGTTATTGAAGAATACAAACATAAAAAAGAAGACATAAAAAAAACAATTGAAGACTATAATAAATTAGAAGATAATGAAAAGAAAGATTATGAACCAGTTTATATAAAAGTAACTTGTAATTCTCTAGCAACAGACGATAGGTTTGAATTAACAAATATTTTTGAAGAATGCCCTGGCCTTTGTTAACTTTTATTTTCAAAACCTTTATTAAATATAAATTCTCAATTCTTTTATGCAATTAAAAAAAGCACAAATAAATTTAGTTGTTACATTAATCTTAATCCTTCTTGTACTTATTGTAGTCATAATTAGTGTAACAGGACAATGGAAAACAATAGGACAAAAGATTAATATTTTAGGCTCATATGAACAAAATATAGAAGTAATTCAAAATAAATGTGAATTAGCTTGCATTCAAAAAGATGTCAAAACATATTGTAAGGATATTCAAAAATTAAAAATAAATGAAGAAAAACAAATAAAAGAAACATGTGAAAAATTATCTATTCAATCATTTGAAGGATTTGAAATAAAATCTTGTCCGAAATTATGCGATTAGACTAAATATTTATTAAATATAAAACAATTGTTATTTTATGAAAACAAATAAAAGAGGAGATTTAGAGATAGATTATCTCATTAAAGGAATTTTATTATTTTTATTTATAGCAATTATGGCTTTTGCAATTTATATATTACTTAGTGGAAAAGGGACTGAAATTATAAATTCAATTAAAAACATATTCAGGTTTGGATTCTAATGGCAGAAGAAGGAGGTGGAATGACGGTAAGTAAATTAGTTGTAATTATAATGGCCTTATTATTACTAGTTCTAATTGCTGTAGGAGCATATAACGGTTGGTTGGTCAGTGGGATTCAAAAAATGGGTTCTCAAATGGACAAAATATTAATTTTTTTTAATCAAAAAGGAAAAACAACTGAAGAAGGATTATGCTTTGAAAAAAGTGTAAATGAAAAAGAATTTCAAGGTCATTTAGAAATTTGCCCAAGTGAATGTAAATTGACCTTAGACAAAAAGATAGGTCCAAGTTCAAAATTTAAAATTAATACTACAGGGATATATAGATTTTTAGAAAACACAGATCATACACAATCACAAGGAGAAAATTCTAATACTCCTGAAGGCAAATGGGAAGCTATAACAAAAACAAATTCAGAAGAAATTAAAGAAGAAGTAGAAACAAATGAAAATTTTGAGATTCTAAAAAAGATTCTAGAAGATTTTTCAAAAGAAATAGATCCAGAAACAACAGAGGAACTACCAGAAACATGCAACTCAAATGAAGATTGTCCAATAGGATATTTTTGTGATGATTTTGAAGTGAAAAATCCCAATTATTGTCAAAATACTTATTTTAATATAGAATCGTCTGGAGGCCTTACGCAATATTATCCTTCATTATCAAACGATATAAAAAAACCTTTTGAAAAATATCCTTATCATAAATGGTATTTGTATATTAATAATAAAAAGCAAAATAGTGCATATTTAGATGAATTCGGAAGATTATGGTATTCTTTAGGTGTTGTCGGACATGTAACTAGGGAGAATAAAATAAAACTAATTTCAGAATATGAAAGCTCTCTTAATTTAAACCAAAAAGAGTGGATTAAAAATAATAAATATTTAGAAGAGTGTATTCTTGAGATAAGAACTACAACCTTTAAGGAGTATATAGAAAAAGTAAATAAAAATTTACAAACTCAAGAAGACGAAATAGTTTGTAATAAAAAGTATAAATGTGCTTTAGATGGAGAAGATTGTGAATGCTTTATAGCACTTACAGAAGTAAAATCAGGGAGCACAACAAAAATAGTTTGTTATAATAATAAGTGTCCAAAAATAATTAGTAAATCAGAAGATGTTAAAAGATGCGAAAAACTAGAAGAAAAGAGTATTTTAAACAAGATTTTTTCTAAAAATGATATCTATTATATTTTTGTAGACAATTTTAAAATGAAAAAAAATAGTGAATCGAAACCAGGAACATTGATTATAAAAAATGGAGAAAAGTGGTATTTAAAAGAAAAATTTTCTAGCTCAGAAGAAGAAATAAAAAGTTTAAAGAAAGGTTTCTGGATATTCAAAAGAGATATAGAAACAATAAATGATGTAATAAATGAAATACTAAAAATGTCAGACAATAAATATAGCGTATATCACGGAACAGTTACCACTAATTTTATTGGCGAAAAACAATATTTATCATATTCATTTAATCCTTTAAATGAACAAAATAAAGAAGAATTCTATCAATATTTAGTGTCAAATCTAACACAAAATCAAGATGAAACAGAACGTATAAAACAACTTTTTCAGAGCTATCTATCTAAGCAAGAGAAGGAAATAGAATTATTTGATTATGGAGATGGACGTATGATGCTAAGTATAGATAAGAAATATGGGATTTCAAAAAATAAAGATAAAGATGTATTAGAAATAGATTACCCTGATTTAAAAATGTTTGAATTTAAAGATGGAAATTGGAATGAAATAGATTCTGGTAATAAAGTTTATTTTACTACAGTTCCAGTAGAAATAAAAAAAGATATGAGTACTATCATTGAATATCTAAATAAAGTTTGTTAAAAGGTTATAAAAAAGGATTTAATTCAAATTTAAACAACATATTTTCTAAAGAGGATTGTTCTAAGTTTTTATCTTGTTTATTAAATGTAATTAAAGGAATTGCTAAATATCCTGCATCATACCATTTAAGATCTTTTAAGTCTAAGTCCCATCTTATTCCCCTTCCTACAATAAAAGGATTAAATCCCTCTTTGCTATCATAAAATGGAATTCTATAAAAATCATAATTCCCACCAAATTCTTCTTGAAGTATTTTCTTCCTTTGATCTTCTTTAATTTCACTAAAAAGTTTGCCTAAGAAAATCGTATAATCAATCAAAACACCTGCTTTTCCAGGGATTTTTCGAAGCAAAGAAACATAAGGACTTTCATGAGAAATGTTTGTAAAATATTCTTCTTCAAGGTCTTCTAATTTAGTTATATCTGTTTCAAGATTACCTAATTTACTTTCAAGATAATTATCTAAATTTTCAAAAAATTTGTAAACTTGGGTTTCTTCATTAGGATAGGCCTTAATATATGTTAACTGGGACTGATTCTTTTCTAAAACAAATAAAGTTTGTTCTAATTTTTCTAAACCAACTTTCTTTGGCAGGACAAGATATAGAAAAGTATTATTTCTATCTTCCACAAAAGTATAAGAACTCAAAGGTAAAAGTTTTGTTCTATCTCTTAAACTAATTGAATTATCTCCTCTATTAAAATATGAAAAAATAAAAGAATTATTTGAATCTTTTTTAAAACAAAAGTAAATACCAGTAGAATGATCAAATTTATCTTTTCCTATAAACTCACCATAATTAATAAAATTTCCTTCATAAGAATCAAAAAAGTCTCCAGTATCATAAAATAATTTTGATTCTAAATTTTTTCTTCCAGGACTATTTTTTAAACTATCTACAATAGGAGAATTATATATTATACATCTCTCTTCTCCAGAAAATAAAAAATCATATGTATCTGCATAAGAAGGGAATAATAAACTTAAACCAATCAAACTTCCAGAAAGTATTTTTTTAAATCCCAAACCCATAAACCATCTTAATCAAAAGTATATAAAAAACATATTTAAAAAACAGGATAAACCCATATTTTTATTAATCAAATAATTCTAATTATATCATGCATAAAACTAAAAGAGGTTCTTCATTATTATCAGAAACTTCTATTGGACTAATAATCGGAGTAATTGTTGTAGTAACCTTATTATCTTTAGCATTATCCTTCTTATTAAGAGAAAGTAAATCAGACCAAATTCTTCAAAGCTTATTTACACAAATAGAAAACTCGATTGAAGAAGCAAAAAAATATTCAACATCAGAAATAACTATCTACCAAGAATTATCTAATAAAGAAAGATATTTTTTAGTTAATTTTCAGGATAAAAATAAGATTGAAATTAAAGAGTTTAACGATGCATTAACTACAAATTTCTTTAGTAAAAAAAACCAATTATGTGTTTGTTCAACCGAGAATATCCAAGATAAAATAGTTATCTGTGAGAAGTGCATAAATATAAAAGAAAAAGTAAATATAGAAAATAATTTTATAGCTCTAGATACACTAACAAGAATCAAAATAAACTTTGAAGATAATAATTATAATTTAAAAATAGTAAATAATGGAGATGTAACTCTTGAAAAAATAATTAGTTCTGTAAAGGATGAATCCAAAATAGAGGATTTCTGTTCAAAACTATATTCTACTTACGATTATAATGAGTTTTATCAAGAATGCATATCAGGATCAAAAACAATAAAATTAGAGTCTCTTTTGAATACTCCTTCTAATTGTGAATCTCTAATTGAAGAATATTTTGAAGAGTTTAAATTGGATAAAAATAAAGAAAAGGAATTTTATCAAAACCAAATAGAAGAGTGCATTATATACAAAGATCAGGTATCAATAAGGTATAATATACAAAATTATAAATTAAGAAATGAAAAATAAAAAAGCACAATCAACAGACGAGATAATTAAATGGATTATTTATATAGCAATAATAGTTGCAACTTCACTTGGAATTTATTCGCTATTTAAACTATTCAATTAAAATGAAAAATAAAAGAGGGACTAGTATGCAAGAAGTAATTGTTCACCTAATTTTAATTTTATTAATCACCACATTATTTATTTTAAATTTATCTTCCAAAATAGATAGTAGAAGCGTAAAACAACAAGTATTAGAAAAACAAACAGCACTTTTAATAGACTCTGCAATACCAGGAATGAATTTTATTATTCAAAAAAATAATGTTAATGGATATATTAGTAAAATAGAGATTAAAGATAATAAAATTTTTATTCAAATAGACGGGCTTGTATCTTTGAGAGGATATCCAATTATAACACAACACTTAATTCAATTAATTGAAGATGAAGATCAAACTGAATATATAATCCAGATAAAATGAAAAATAAAAAAGCAGAGGCAATAGGCGAGTCTATTGTAACGATGTATAGAATTTTTTTATTAATAATAGTGGTACTTTTAATTATGGGAATTTCAAATGGAATATATATGCCTAATATCAATGTTAAAGATAGTGAGGCAATAATCCTATCAAAAAAAATAACAAATTGTATAAGGGATGCTGAAGAATTTAATATTGAAAAAATAAAAAAAGATTTTAATTCAAATATTTTAAAATATTGTGATTTCAAATATAATACTGAAGACGAATTATACAATAAATATTTTATAAGTATAAAATTAGACGAAGAAACAATAATGTTCGGTGATGATGGAAGATCATGGGTAAACGAAATATTAAAAACAAATACAAAAGATTTAGGAGAATTTAAACAAGGTTATTCCTCAATTGAAAATACAATTATATTAAATGACAAAAAAACAAAACTAAATTTAGAGGTTTATGTTAATGAATAAGAGGGCACTTATTGGAGGTTTTTTATCTTTGTTTATAGCAACAATAATCATTATTATATTACTAATTCTCTCTTTGGTATTTAGTTCTACCATCAAAAATAAAAGTCACAACCCGATAAGCCAAGATAAATTAGCTCTGGATTTTTATCAGATATTATTTAATCAAATATTAGAACAAAATACAGAAGACAAGTTAAATAACAAATTCATCAAAAATAATTTGGCCATCTTTGAAATAAGTAATGAAAATTTTAAGTCAATTGAACTATTAGATTCAGGAGGAAAATTATATTTAATTCAAGAGGAAAAATTAATCTCTTTAAATTCAATTAAACTTGATTCAAAGAAGGGACAGGGTATGACAATACATTCTATTATCTTAGACGGTGGTTCAGGAAGAACAATCTCTAAAGAAAATTTTGAATTATTAAATAATCTAAAAGATTCAGAATATCAAAAAAGTTTAAATCTTTTAAATCAAGAGAAAGATATTTCTTCAATAAAACTAAATTTTTATAAGGAAATTTTAAGATGAAAAATAAAAAAGGACAATTGTTCTCATTGTATCTTGTTTTAATTACCTTATTTTTTTTAGGTTTAGTCTTTTTAGGGTATATTCAAAATCAAAAAAATATAAACGCTTCTTTAATTTCTCCAATTAAAGTATTATTAATAGAAGACAAACAAAGAATTTTTGAGTATAATGAAGAAAAATTAATTAAAGAACTATTCTGTGAGGATTCACCTAATGAAAGGTTTAATAAAATCAATTTTTGTGAGAAATTAGAACCTTATTCTGAATACTTAAAAGAAGATTTATATGTTGACAACCAAAGAATAGTGGAATCAAGTTGGCAAAATAAAGAAAGTTGGATTAACTTTTGCGAAGAACTTTATGTTATTAAAATAGAGAATGAAAACTTAATAATATCTAGAAAAAATTTAAATAAAAAAATAATTTTAGAACCCTTAGATTCAGAAAAAAGCCAATTTGAAAAAGTAAAATTTAAAACAATATTAGATTATACTTATAATAAAGAGTATAATATAAATTGCTAGGAAAATAAAAATGAAACTAAATTCAACAGAAAAAAGAAAAACAAAAAAAGATCTTAAAAGAAAAAGACAATATAGAGTTTATAAAAAAGGTGGAAAATATAGGACAATTAATTTAGAAAAAATAGAAGAACAAAATAAAAGTAAAAGTAAAGATGATTAATTCTTTTTTAATTGGCGTGATTTCTTTTGGATTAGTATTAGCAATAATCCAAGATATTAAAAGAAGAGAAATAGATAATTGGTTAAATTTATTAATTTTTATTTCTGGAGCAATTTATCTTATCTTAAAATCGTTAATCACCAAAGAATATTTAATTCTCATTTATTTTTTAATAACCTTCGTAGGAGTATTTTTGTTAGCAAACATACTTTATTATTCAAATATTTTTGCTGGAGGTGATTATCATCTTCTTATAGCCTTAACACCATTATTTGTAACAAACCAAATAAAATTAGTTTTTTCAAATATAATTCTCTTCCTAATTTTACTAATTTTTTCAGGCAGCATATATGGACTTCTATTTTTGATTTTCCTTTATTTTAAAAATTTCAAGAAAATAAAGGAAGAAATAAGAAAAGAGTTTATCAAAAACAAAATAAAATTATTTTTAGTCCTTTCAATATTAACAACTCCTCTAACGTTTATTAATAATACTTTAATTCTAGTCCCCATTTTACTCTTAATTACACCAGTTTTATTCTCTATTGCAAAAATCTTACAAGAAAAAGTTTTAACAAAGAAAATTAATGTAAAGGATTTAAAACAAGGCGATTGGTTAGCAAGTAATATTAAAATAAAAAATAGAATAATAAAATCTGATTTTAAAGGCATTTCATTAAAAGAATTAGAGTTAATACAAAAGAGTAAAAAATCTGTTACTATAAAAGAAGGAATTCCCTTTGCACCTGCCTTTGCAATAGCTTTTGTTTGTTATTTATTATTTAAAGATAATTTAATTACTTATCTTCTATTTTTATTTTAGATTAAGGAATTCTAGAGTAAAATTTAGGAAATTCATCTTTAACTTCTTTATTAAAAGTTTTTATTTTAGGTTCTTCTTTGCTATTTAAATTATCCTCAAAATCTTCTTGAGACTTTTCTTCAGGTTTTTGTAAAAATTTTTCAAATGTATTTTTAATCCTTTTTAATTCCTTTAACTCAACCTTCTTCTTTATTAAGGGTTCTCCATAATCTGGAACAATTTCAAAAATAGTGTGCCCAAAAGGAGACTTGCTCAAGATTTTAATTTCTTTAGGAACAAAAATCTGTTTAAATATTTCTGAAATATATTCTATTCCTTCTTTATATCTTTCAACATCTTGAATCCCATGATCTTTAGGAATAACAAGAGTATGGCCATAGCTTAAAGGATTTATATCCAATATATAAGAGCTTAACTTATCTTCATAAATCTTAACGCTTTCAACTTCACCTTCAAGTATAGAACAAAAAAGACACTTAGAAATACTTTCGTTTTTTTCTAAAAATTTTTCAAAATCTTTCGAAGACATATTCTTAATTTGATTTTCAACTTCTTTTCTTTTTTCAGGAGGTAAATTATTTACTTGAGAAAGAAGTTTTTCCTTAATTTCCCTTATTTCAAAATCGCTTAATGTCATAAAAATACTAATAAATTGATAATTATAAATTTAACTTCACATAACCTTTAATTTTTTTAATAAAGATTAAAAACTATCCCAAAGCCCTTCTATAGTCAATTAATTCACAACTTGAAACCCCTTCAACACCTTTAATAAAATTTTCTATTTGCTCTACATCATTTTCTTCAGGAAATGCAAAAGAAAAAATTAGGGCTTTTAACCCAAAAGCAATTGGTTGTTCTACAACATCAGAAACAAGACCCTTATTCTCTTCAATAACCCTTTTTATTTTTTCTTTTAAGATATCCAAATTAATGTCTATGTTTTCTGGTAAAACTTTATATTGAACAGCACTTATCCCCATCTTAAGGCCCCCTATATCCACATTTAGGACAAGTATAATCCACAGATAAACTTCTACATTTATTACATCTCATCATCCCATTTTTACATTTTGGACAAGGAAATTTAACACTATCTAAAGATCTTTTATCACAACTAACACATTTATTCATATTTAACAACTAAATTTTAAATTTATAAATCTTTGGTTAAAGATTAAAACCATTTCTTTAAATCTTCTTGTTTTTCAGTATCTTTACCAAAAATACTCTCAATATATAACTTTGTTAATTCCAAACCTTCTCGAGTGTATTCAGATATTTTATAATTTTTTGCTAAAGATAATGCAGGTTCTAAATACTTTTTAATTGAACCTTCACTAATTGTAAAAATTATCTTTCCACCACATTTTGTACAAATCCCAATTAAAGGAGGTCTTCTAAATTTAGTATTACATTTAACACATCTAAATTGTTGATGAGAAAATTTTCTTAAATTACCTCTTATATCCCTAATAAAGTGCCTTTCAATAACTAAACGAGCAACATCGTCAGTATCAACTGCACGAATCTTTTCAACTAATTCCATTTGCTTTTCAACTTTATCTTTCATTGTAGGTAAAACCTTATATGCTCCATTTAAAATACCAATATTGAAGTCTTTACAATCATGCGTAAAACCAGTGCCACTAAAAGGACAAATATTTTCCTTTAATCTATCTTTAACCCTTTCCATTTTAACATTACTCGAATGAACATTCTCTTGAGATAATTCATACATTTCTAAAGGATAAGAACTACAAGTTTCAAAATCCAAAATCTGATCGTCTACTTCTCCTGCTTGAATTTTCGTATTTAATACTAAAGGAGCATCTTGAGTCCCACCCCTATGACTAGGCAAATATTCCTTACTAAAATTAATCAAAACATCCATTAACATCATAACAGCAGCTTCATCCCCATCACAATCTCTCCTCATAGCAGCATGCATATAAGGGCTTGCTACAATACCTTGCAACTGGCTAAATCCAATTATTCTTCCTATAACTCCTGCACAATTATGAGGAGCCATACATACTATTAACTGGCCAATTAAATCTTCTCTCTTTTTCAAATTATAATATTTTTCCAAGCCATATAGTTTTTCTAATTCTTCATCTATAAATTGAGATATATTCATAAAAACATCATCTGCTTTTTCATCGGGAGTATCTTTACAAGAAGGTAAAACAACGTCATGTGGCTTTAATTCTAAAATTTGAGATTCATCAATTAAATTATCTCCATAAATATCTTTTTCATAACCTAATTTTTTTAAGAGCTCAATACTAGTTCCTATTTCTTGAGGTTTAAAATGTGTTAAACAAAACTCAGTACCATCATATCTTATAGTACCATCTTTATTTACGCACAAATTATATTTTGCTCTCAAAATTCCTTTTCCCAAATGTTCTAAATCAGAATTTTCATTAGTTAAACCCCTAACCCCCTTAATTAAATTTGGAATTTGACCTTTATCATAGCCTAATTTTTTTAATGCATCATCAAAATAATAAGAAGAATCTATTTTTTTGTTTAATGCACTTACAACATTCTCATGTTCTTGACAAGGAATTTCGCTAACCTTATCACAAATCCTACAATAATAATTTCTTTTTGTTTTATTTCCACATTTTTCACAAAGAGGATAAATTGTTTCATTACCACAATCACATTTATATAATGGCCAGCTTGATTTAATATAACCGACCTTAACTGTCTCTAATACACTTCTTAATCTTCCTCCTTGTTCTGAAACAGGAAATAAACAATTAGGACTACCTTTTAATTTTCTTAATTTAGCTTTTTCAGGACGACCCATTCTAGAGCCAATAAATTCACCTGATTTATCTTTAATTTCATATTCAGACAAAAAATTAATATTTTTAAGAACATCTTCAACAAAATCTTCTTTTTTTTCTAAAATAATATTAATCTTCTCTTTTATTGTTTCTCCCTCTTTTTTTTCAACCAAAATTCCTAAATTAGTTAATAATGCTTTAGAATTAATATTATCTAAAACAACATTGTCAAAAACTACTTCATGAGGCAACCCAATCAATTCTAAAGCTCTCTTTCCCTTTGAGAACTTATCTCTTACCATTTCACTCCAAGGTAAAACTAGTTTTCCGTCTTCATCTCCTCTCCATATACCATTTCTTAACCAATCAAGCAGCCATAAAAAAGAATCTATATCAATTTGATTCCAATAATAAATATACTTTGGATAAAGACTCATAGAATATTTCTCACTTATAATTAATGCTTCTTCGAAATTAATATTATTATAATCATATTCTAATACTTCTCCAGTAATTTCTAACTTTTTCTTTAATTCTAAATCCCACCACTCCTCGACATATCCTGATTTTATTAAATTATGATTCCTATCCATCACATCTCCTAGTGGAAAAAGAATATCTCCCAAGTAAATGATTTCTTTAACATCCTTATATAATTTTAAGGCCTCATTTAAATCATTTAATTTTCTAACACTTCCTTTTCTCAATTTTACAATAGGTCCATCAATACTATCACAAGAAGTAATAATACACCCTTTTGTAGGTTTTTCTATTTTTAATTGAGTCCCATGAGACAAAAAACCATTTGTAACACCCATTGTTGCAGGATGAATACTTACAGAACTAAAACCACTAATCCTACTTCTACCATACCTAAACCTAAATCCGCCACTTCTTGAAGGATGACCATAAACCGGACGACCTGCAACTAAATCCTTAATATAAGTTGCTATAATATCTTCACCTCCCTTTTCTCTCTTAGAATGTATCTCTAAATATTCATTTAAAAAATCCCAACCATCACATTTTAAACCATTTTTTTTAGGGCTATTTAACCTTTTAAGACCTTTTGCAGCCTTTTGTGCTAATCCCTCTGCAAAAGTAAGACACATTCCTCCTCGAATATAATTAGTATTAACCCTCGATAAATCCTTATAATTACTAACCTCTTTACTTTCAGTAGGATCCCCAGAAATCTGAATCGGCAAATTTTTTGCTAAAAAAATCATTTCTTCTTCTGTTGGAAAATATTGTAAATTTGTTATTCTTTCATGATAATCAGTACATTCTGTAACATACCTTTTAACCTCAATTTCATCTGGATCATATTTTGCATAGCCAAAATAGTCTCTTAAAAAATCAATTAACATTAAAATAACACAAGTAGCTGTTGTTCCAGCAGATCTAATTGGTCCACTAAAATTTACAATGAAATATTCTTTTCCATCTTTTGTTTTGCCAATTTCTAAACCCGTATATCCTTCAATAGGAGAGGCAACAACACCTAAAGTCAAATATGCAAACCCCAATCTTATTCCTGCATCAATTCCTTCAAGTTTATTTTTAAAATTACAAAACTTTTCTTCAGCAATTTCTTTTGCAATGATAAAACTAACAGTCGTATCTAATTGGCCATATTTTTGTTCTAATTCTAACATACGAGAAGTTATTTCTTGAATCGGTAATTGAGGGTAAACCGTAGAGATTAAGCCAACACACTTTTCAGCCATACTTGTTGCTAGAGGAATTTCAACTTTATCTTTTGGATCAATTCCAACTTTCCTCGCCTTATTTGCAACCTCATACTCTTTTTTAACACTATTTTCTAAATCAATAAAGTAAGAATCAACATCCCAATAACCTGGTTTTGCTAAAGTTTTCTCCATCAAATATAAAATAAGAATGTCTTTTATATAAATGACTGTAAACTAAAACATAGAATAAATTAGTTATAAATAATATTTTTTAAGTCATCTTTTTTTTCTAAATCATAGAATATTTCTTTATTATTTACAATAACGGCAGGTACTTTTTCAATATTAAATTCATTTAAAATGAAATCTAATGAAGAAACATCTAAATTAGCAGCAATTGGTAGTAAAATTAAATTTTTATCATCTTGTTTAATTTGCATTAATAATCTTGACCATACATTTTGCTCAGCCTCAATAGCCAAATCATCCGTATTATAATTATAAAGATAAACAATCATTTTTGTATTATTTAAACAATTTAAGTTATCTAAATTTGATTTCCATAAAAATGTTTTCATTAAAGTATATCTTTTATTCAACATAGTTAAATCATCCATTAAAAGGGCAAATTTATCATAATCTTCAAGCAACAAAGATTTCTCATAAACCTTATTAGCAAAATTAATTGTTTCTTTAGTTACTATATCACAATTTTTCTCTTCAGAAATTAAATTTGTTAAAATATAACTATCCATTAAATCTGCTTCAGAATTCATATAAAATACTTGAGAATTATAATTGTTCTTATTTTCAATACTAATCCCTATAAATATACCAATTACAAAAATTAAAATTGTTATTAAAAGTGCTTCTAAAAAAATAAATTTATTTTTAAGTAACATTTTTTCTCCATTTTACCATTTATTATAACCCCTCATAAAATTAAATAATGATGTTATTAATATTGCAGGATATAATACAACATAAAAAAAAGAATATATAAATATTTCGTGCAAGGCATGACTGTAGCCTTTTTCTTTTGAATAAACTAAAGAAGCAAGCATAAAACTCAATCCTAATGCAAATAAAATGATTCCTAAAAAGAACAATATAGTGGGGTTTATTGCTAAATCTCTAAAAGTAATAATGGCTATTTCTGATTTTGTAGAAAGATAAGCAGACATATATTTAATAAATATTTCTCTAGAATATCTATAAACTATCACAAAAAGTCCACTTAAACCAATAAACCATGAAAATAAAAAGAAGGGCATAATAAATTTTCCTAAAAAACCACATTTATGAATTGAAGGTAAATATTTTTTTACTGTTTGCATACCCCCCACATTCCAACGAATTCTTTGTTTAAACCAAACTTTTAAAGTTCTAGGAACATAAGTATAAACTAATGAATTCATAGACATTTCAACCCTCCATCCTGATTTTACTACATTCCATGTAAGCTCAATATCCTCAGTTAAATTATTTTCATCAAAACCCCCTAAATCATCCTTAACAATTTTAGTTCTATATATGGAAAGAGGTCCTGTTGTAACATAAATAGAATCTATAAAACCCATTAACTTACGAGTAAATGCTATTACTTTATATTCAATAGACTGCAATGATTCTAAAAAGTTCGTTTTATTTTTAACCAAAACTCTCGACGTAACTCCCCCAACAGTCTCATCGTCAAAAAAACCAATCATATTTGTAATTGCATTTATTTTAGGCATAGAATCAGAATCAGAAAAACCAACTAATTCTGTTTTAACAAATTTTAAACCATAATTTTTAGAACCTGCAGCTTTCCCAGTATTTTTTGGAGTTTTAAGTGCTAAAACCAAATCAGGATATTTTTGTTCATATTTTTTAATTATTTTATATGAATTATCTTTAGAACAATCATCTACAACAATTATCTTTTTCAAATAAGGATAATCAGATTTTAAAAAACATTCAATTGTTTTACCTACACTTTCTTGTTCATTATAACAAGGGATAACAATAGTTAAATCTCTTTTACTCTCAGTTTTAGGGGTATAAAATATATCTTTTTTATTCTTGATATAAACTAAAAAATACATTATTAAAAAATAAAATGCTATGAAAGAATATATAAAATAAAAAATTATTAATGTCTCCATAATAAATATTCAAAAAAACATTTTTTAAATGCTTTTATTTTCATCCCCCCCATTAAAATTGCAATCATAAGGACAATATAATTCAGGATTCTTTAACCATTGAACATTTTTATCTTCTTCACTAAAATCTATTATTTTTATTTCTCTAGTTTTTAAATTAAATAATATGGCTTTATTTGGATCTGCTTCAACACCAACTTTTTCCATAAAATTCGTTTGTGCTTGCCAACAAGAGCCAGCAACCAATAAAATATTATTATGCATAGAAACCTCACATCTATGCAAATCTCCAGTTAAAACAATATCCGGAATAGTATTAATAACTAAAGAATCTTTATCACAAGGAATGTAATCTACTAATCCATGCATTGGAGAAAGATGCCTTCTCTTTAAAATCTCTTTAACAATCGTTGTAGGAGAATGCTTTCCATATTTTGCTCTTATTTCCGGAAGTTCTTCAACAAAAGGATTAAGACTCGCACCATGATACATCAAAATCTTAAAACCTCCATCAATTTCAATTAAGCAAGGATTAGTTACTAGTTCTAAGTTTGATATTTTATGTAATCCTTCTGCCCACCTTTCACTTATAATTGGTTGAGGTTCTCCAACCCAAACAGCATCATGATTTCCCGGACAAGCAAATATTTGAATATCATTTCTTATCAATTTTAAAAGCTCTTCGACCTTAGCATATTGACCTACACTAGTCATAATCTTTAAATCCTTTTCTTGTCCTGGATAATGACTCACACCATCAACTAAATCTCCTGTAATGAATAAATATTTTACCTTCTCAGCTATTTTTCTATATTCCTCGTCTCCTTGTTTCCCATTAATCCATTTTATAAATTTAAGAAAATTTTCTTCTAAAAAAAGTTTAGAACCACAATGTAAATCACTAATAAAAACCGCCCAAGAATCTTCCTTAATTCTTTTTTTTTCATTTAAAATACAATCAGGATATATTAAATCATTACAGTATAAAAAATTACTACTTGAACTTATATTAAATCCAATAATATCATCTAATATAATATCTTTTGCTTTATCATATATTTCTTTTTTGTTTGAATTAACTAATACACTAATAGAGCCTGTTAAATCTTCTACTTCAAGCATAATATTTTTATTCTTAGTAGTTCTTTTATCTAAAACAGCCCCTATAAAACTAAAATTACCTGTATTCCCTTTAATTTTTCTAATAGTTGTTAAGTTTTCCAGATTCTTTGTTTCTAAGATACTTTTTATGCTTTCAAATCTATCTTTAAAATGGTTAACAAAATCAGAAACAGATATTTTCCTCTGAGGAAAGAAGGGAGCACTTAATATCTTGAAATTACTATTCTCTTTTTTTAATTCATTAATAACTTTTCCTTCTTCAAAGTAATCAAAGAAAAAATTTATTTTTTCAAAATCAAAAGATAAATTTGCCTTAATTTTTGGAATAAATTTAGTTAAAACTTTTTTTGTGATGATTCTCTCATTCATTTTCAGACTACTTATAATATCAATAATTTCAGAGGATTCCTTTTCACCTAATTCATTAAATAGATTTAAAATTTCTTTATCTAATAAAAAACCTTTTTTTATACACTTTTTAAATACCTCATTAACCATTTTATAAGAAAATAAAATTAATTTATATATATAGTTGTAAAAAATAAGATATTATAATCCTAAGCTATTCCTTAATAAATTTTCTATTTTATTAAGTAAATTATCTGGAACACTTAATTTAATTTCTCTTGTTCTTCCATGTCTTCCTTTACTAATCACTTTTGCATTAATTATCCCCAACATATCAATATCAGCTAATATATCACTAATTCTTCTTTGAGTTAAACTTTCTGTCTTTGTTTGAAAGCATAATTCTTGATAGGAATTATAAACATCCCCAGTGAAATATTTTTCTATTTTCTTATTTTTTTGTTTTTTATTTAGATTTATAATAGATAGTAAAACTAATTGATGTTGCTTTGGAATTGTCTCTACAATATCTAGAATTTTGTCCTTTTCAATTTTTTGATTTGCTAAATCAATATATTTTTCCTCTACTTCTAATTTTCCTTCTCTCTCACAAAGTTCTGCTGCAATTCTTAATAAATCTAAAGCACGTCTTGCATCGCCATGTTCTCTTGCAGCATAAGCTGCACATTTTGCAATAACCCCTTCTTTTATTACTTTTTCCTTAAAAGCTATAGAACACCTTTCATTTAAAATATCTTGCAATTGAATAGCATTATATGGGGGAAATATAAATTCTTCTTCACCCAAACTACTTCTTACTCTAGGATCTATATTTTCTAAAAAAGTTACATCATTACTAATACCAATAATAGATATTTGAGCATTATTTAATTCTTGATTTAATCTTGTTAAAGAATATAAGAAAGTATCACTCATTTTTTTAATAGCCTGATCAATTTCATCAAAAATAAAAACTATTAATTGTTTCTTTTTATCAACCATTTCAATAAATTTATTCCATACTTTATCTGTTGGAAGGCCTGTTGCAGGAATATCACCACCTAATTGCTTAATTAAAGCAGCTAATATTCTATATTCTGTATCTGCAACTTTTCTCAATTTACAATTAATATATTCAAAACTAACTTCAACATCTACTTCTTTTGCTTTTTTTGTTAATTCTCTCATTACATATTGAATGCTCAATGTTTTTCCTGTTCCTGTTTTACCATAAACAAATAAATTACTTGGCCTTTCATTTCTTAAACAAGAAGCTAAAATACTTGCAATAGATTTTATCTGTTCATCTCTATGAGGAATACTTTCAGGAGTATATTTTACTTGTAAAACACTTTTATTCTTAAATAAACTATTTTTAACAGCATTTTCAAAAATATTATTTAATTCAACAGCCATTAATTAAAATATAAATTTAAACTATATAAAGTTTAATATAATTGAAAGATAAGAATCCTTACCATCATTTCTTATGGAAATATAAAAAGAACATTTTTTATTTATCGAAGAAAAATTTTATACAGTCACCCCTTAATTTCTATTCCACATGAAATTGAAAAAATTAAAAATACAAATAATTTAATATTAAATGTATATATTAGAAAACAATCATAATATAATATATATTATATAATATAAATATTTATAAATAAAAATATAAAAATAATTAATTTAAATTAATTATTTAAATAAATTCCATAAGAAATTATAGGGTGACTGTATTTTTTAAAATTAAATTAATTAATCAACCCATATAATATTTTTAAAATTATATTTTGTAGCAATTAATATCAAATCTATTAGCCACCAAATACCTAAACCACCAAAAGTAAATAATTTAAGTAATCCTAAAAAAATATGCCCTAAAATAAATCTATCTACTCCAATACCACCAAAAAATATAGACATTAAAAGAGTTAATATCCAATTTACTTTTCTTTTTTTCTTAGTCATTTTCTTTTTTTCTTTTTAAAAAAGGCAATCTAAAATGAATTGGAAGCCCTAATTGATCCTCTAATTCTATAGCCTTAATTGAAGCTTTTTGAATAATTATATTAATAATTTCTAATTGTCTTTCTTCATTTTTTTTATTTTCTTTCCAGTCTTTTATAATTTCTTTCATTATTTTTTGTTCAACATCTAAATATAATATACCTTCAATACTTATTTTACCAAGTTTTTTATAATCAATATCATAAATATAATTTACTTTTAGAGAATCTTTTTTTGAACCTTCCAAGGCAAATTTCTCTATTTTTTTTATTTTAATATTTTGATTCAATTCAATTTTCCCATTAAAAGTAGGATCTCTTTGAGCCAAAATACTTGTTATTTTTGATGCTAATAATTTTATCATATTTTTATTCACCCAAATATCTTTTTAAATTTTATTATTTATTTAAATTAAATCTTCTTCTGAAATCACAATAAAATCTCCAATTGCAATAACAGAATTATAAGGTATTAAAGCTTCCTTTTCCTTAGTTCTTTCAATAGATAAGTTACTGGTATAATTAGTTAAATCTTTTATAACTAAATGGATTAATTCACCTGTTCTTGCTTCAAAAGTAATATCTTTAACTAACCCTAGTTTTTTACCTTCTTTTGTAACAACTTGTTTTCCAAGAAAGTTTTTAAAAGGTCTTTTTTCCATATCTTGTTTAAATAGAAATAATTTATAAATGTTTGTGTAGTCGAAGACATTTATTTTCTTAATTGGTAAATTATATAAAACAAATATTATTTATCTAGTTATGCCAAGAATATCAGAGTCAAAAAAAAAGAAAATTTCAGAACAAATATTATCTTATTTGTTTTTAATTTCACCCAAACAAGTATTTACAAGTAATATAGCAAAAGAATTAGCAAGGGATGAAGAATTCATAAAGAAATTACTTCTTGACTTAAATAATAAGGGTTTAGTTGTTAAAATAAATAGAAATTCTTTAGGTCAAATTTATGAAAGAAGATTAAGATGGAGACTTTCAAATAAAACATATGAAGCATACAAACAAATGCAATGAAATTATTATAATTAAAAACAATCATAAATATAAATAATTTTGATTATCTTTTCTTATGGATATGTTAAAAGAGGCATTTTCTAAAATCAAAGAAGAAATAAATTTTTTAAAAAAGGAACTAGATTTATTGAAAAATGAATTAAACGCTATAAGATCTTATCAAAACCTAAATTCTAATAAAATTGATTCAATAGAAAAAAAGGCAATTCCAACACATTACCTATTAGGTGAATATAATAAGTCCAACAAACCAGCAATAGATCTTAATGAAAATCTCCTCTTAAATGGCTTAAAAGCTCAAAATTTCATTTTTTCCACAGGAAATGAAGGGGTTCCAACAAACAAACCAACAGACAAACCAACAGACAATATAGGCATAAATTTCAATAATTCAAATGAAAATAGTGGTTTTTTAAATATTTCATCTAATTTTGAAAAGGCTCATATAATAATTTCTTCTTTAGATGATGTTAAAAAGGATATAAGAAAGACATTCAAAAATTTAACATCCCAGGAAATGTTAGTCTTTTCAACGATATATACATATGAGGATCAAAAATATGAAAATATAAACTATAAATTAATTTCAGATAAATTAAATTTAAGCGAATCTTCTATAAGAGATTATGTCAATAAATTGATTAAAAAAGGAATTCCTATAACAAAAAGAAGGCTAAATAACAAAAAAGTTATACTTTCTATCTCTTCAACCCTTAAAGAGATTACAAATTTATCAACAATAATTAAACTTAGAGATTTATAAGATACTATTCGTTTAAGCGAATAACTATCTTCATCTTTCTTCTTTAGTCAGTTTCTGAATCTTTTTATTCTCTCTATATTTATTCTTGTTCTCTCTTTTACCTCTTTTTAAAATTTAATTTTTTTATTAATCCCTCACTTTTCAATGATTTTTCTATATCTTTTTATTATTTTTAACTCTCACTTTTCGCCTTTTTAGGTTTTTCACGCTTTATTTTCACTTTAATGTCTTTTGTAATGTCGCTTTTGACTTTTTCTGGTAAAAATAGTCTCTTTTTTCCATTTGGTTCTGTGTATTCTTCAATTAAATTGACATTTTTTTGTTTAATATTATTAATTTGGCCTCTTATAGTACTTTTACTTTTCCCAAACATTGCTGCCAAATCTTCATAACTTAATTTTATTTCGCTATTTAATAATGCAAAAATAATTGCCCTTTCCATAACTGTTAATTTCTCTATTTTAACTGTTTGGACAGCTGTTTGGACAGCTGTTTGGACAGGAAACACTGTTTGTTGTTTGTTTATACTTGTTTGTTTGTGTTTGGACAGCTGTTTGGACAATCCTTGTCCAAAGAATTCTATGCTACCTTTTACTTCTTCTAAATCTTCTCTTATTTGTTTTAATTCTTCTTTCAATTCTCTATTGTTTTTTTCATTTAAATTGTTTTTATCGTCTATAACTTTAATCCATTTACCCACTTTCGCCAAATCGTTTTTAACATTATTAAAGGATTCTATCACTTCTTTTCTTAGAATTTCTACTCTCTTTTTACCACCAAACATATTATAATAATATTGTTTATCTTTATAAGTTTTTCCATTTTTTGGACAGCTGTCCAAACAGCTAAGTTCTATTTTTTTAGTATTCTTAGTCTTCTTTCTTTTTTAATGGTTATCTGTTTTCTTATAAACATCAAAGATAAAACATCCTTTTTTAATATTTTTATTTAATTTTTTATTTTTGGCTGTTTGTTTGTTGTTTGCTGTCCAAACAGCTTTTTTGACTGTTTGTTTATGTTTTAAACGGCTGTTTGTTTTCTATTGACTATTATAAAAAGTATTAAAAAGAGAAGTATCTTATATTCTAATTATGGAAGTAAAAAATTATTTAACAATTTCTGCTTTAGTTTCTTTGTTTCTCTTAATCCTTTCCCTTTTTATTCCATTTATCCCTTGTAAATTTGCTCCAAAAGTTCCGAATCCAACTTATTCATGGTCTTTATGTTCTTTAGATCCAGAAAATTATTTTCTTTCAAATTCCTTTATAAAATTTTTTGGAATGATTTCTTCTATAAGGATGACTTATCTAATTTTAATTATTTTATCATTTTCGATCTGCTTTATATTAAATTATCTTATTTCTCATAAGCTAGGAAGAAAAAATAAATAGGGATGTAAAAAAACTTTTTTTTATTTTAAAATTTTGAGTAATTGTACTTAAATTAATATTGTCACTTTGTTTACCTTTGTGCAAACTTGCCCTGCAATAAATGATCTATTAAGTCCTGAATTTTATTTATTAGATAAAATAATAGGCTTTATCTTATAGGATAAATTTTCTTAGAATTTCTTTATTGTCAAAGAATATAGAAAATTTTAAATATCTTTAATCTTATGAATTATATATGGAATCTCTTTCGTTTATAGATTGGAAAACAAAGGAAGTAAGAGTAATTTCATTAAGTAATTTTAATCCTATCGAAAGAATAACAGATTTAATTTGTCCTTATGATAAAACAAGAATTCTCTCTTATTATAATGCTCTTGATAAGGGTTTTTATTGCCCTAATTGTCGAACAGAATATAATCTTTCTATCATATCTCAAGAAGAAGTAAATTCTTTGGCCAAACAAAATATACTGGAAATGACTGAGGAAATATACAAACAAAAAGAAAAACTAAAAAATTTAGAGGAATTCGTAAATTTTGCAAAATTAGCTTTTAGATGATTCAAAACTATTTTAAAATCCATAAAATAACAAGAAATTTAGCAAGGTTCGTATAATATACCTTGTATGAAGTTCTAATAGTATAAATCGAACTTATTCTACCCGTTCTAACATAAATTTTTATATGCGAACGACTTTTTTTTAAAATGATTAAAAAATGTATTAATTGTCATGAAGAAAAGGAGCACCATGCGAAAGGTCTTTGTTATTCTTGTTATAAAAAACTAAATTGGTCGCCAAAATTTAAAATTTGTGGAAGATGCAAACAGAAAAAAGCCATTCATGCAAAAGGTTTATGTGCCTCCTGTTATAACTATGTTTACCAAAGTGAAAAACTAAGAGCCTATCAACAAAGAAAGTCAAATAATATTGATTTAAAGACTTTCAGAAAAATAACAAAATCTTGCGTAATTTGTGGATTTGATAAAATTGTTGATATTTATCATCTAGACAAAAATAAAAAAAATAACTCTTTTGGAAATTTAGTCGGCTTATGCCCAAATCACCATAGAATGATCAATAATTCTCGTTTTAGATTTGAATTATATCAAAGATTACAAGAATTAGGGTATAAAACACCCTTTTATGAAAAAAGTATCTCTAAGGAGCTTATTTAAGCTGATTAGTGTTTTTACTTAAAAAAGATATTTCCTTTTCTATTTTAGCTTTTCCAAAAATCTCTAAAACTTCTGTTTAATTAGTTCGTACAACCTTAAAAAAGGCTTAAAAAATAGTTTAGAAAGTGAGAGTTAAAAAATAAGCAAAACTTAATTTATTTCTTTTTTTTCATAATTTATTTTAGAAAAAGTGAGTCTTTTTAACTTTTAGATATATAAAATCTTTCTTTATATCCTCGACAAAAAATTTTTATTCAAGTTTAATTTAAATTTAAAATACTTCGATTTAATTATTCGTTAAACCGAAAAACCTTTTTTTTCAAAAACAAATATCTTTTAATGTTAAAACAAAAATATAAATACTTGTTCGTACAATCTATGAAGTAAAATAGGTGAAATTATGAATAAAGAAGATTTTTTAAAAAAATTAGAAATAGAATTAAAAATAACAAAAAATTCAAATTATACTATTCGAAATTATTTAAGAGCTAATAGCGAATTAATAGATTTCTTAGAAAAGAACCCAAATCAGATAAATACAGAAGACATAAAGTTTTTTTTAGCAGAAAAATATTCAGATAAATCTTCAAGCTCAATAATTCTTTTTCTAGCTGCAATAAGATATGCTTATTCAAATTTATTAAATCAAGATCCAACTTTGGGCGTTAAAAGGCCTAAGAAAAATAAAATATTGCCTACGGTCTTAACAAAAGATGAAATAAAATTCCTAATAAATTCAACAAACAACGAAAAGTCAAAATTGATCATATCTTTAATGTACGCATGTGGCTTAAGAGTTTCAGAGTTGGTTAATTTAAGGCTAGATGATTTAGATTTTAATGAAAGAGTAGGACGTATAAAACAATCAAAAGGAAATAAAGATAGAATTTTTAATTTGCCTCTTTTTTTAATGGAGGATTTAAAGGAACAAGTGGAAAAACAAAAAAAGTATAATAATATCTACCTATTTTCAGGTCCAAAACAAAAGTTGACAACAAGGAATATTCAAAAAATTGTTACAACTGCTGCAAGAAAAGCAAATATAAACAAAAGAGTTCATTGTCATACACTTAGACATTCTTTCGCAACCCATTTATTAGAGAATAATGTAGATATAAGGAAAATCCAAGAATTATTAGGTCATTCAAATTTATCAACAACTCAAATATACACCCATATATCAACTCAGGAACTGAAAAAGATAAAAAGCCCAATAGATTCTCTGAATCTGTAATGAAAAAGAAAAACCTTTATGCAGGAATAGATGAGTCAAATCATGGACGATTCCCAGAAGTTTTTGCATTAATATTATCAAATAAAGAAAAGGACACACAAAAAAACCATTTTGAGAAAAACAGAAAAAATTATTCTTCTTTTCTAAAAAAAGTTTATAGAAGAGATTATTCTTATCTATTATTACATGAAAAATTAAAATCTGAAATACCTTCAGGCAAATTACTCCCACAAATAGTCTATAGTTTATTTTATCCTTTTGATTTTAGTGATGTAACTAAGTTAACCTTATATATCGATGGTTTAAAGGAAGACAAAGAGATAGATTCTATTTCTAACATGTTTTTTGATAAGTTTAATTTAGAAGAATCTCAATTAGAAATTATTTCACAAGATTATTTAGACCAAAATAATTATTTGGTTTATTTGGCAGATGGCCTTGCACATTATGTTTTTAGAAAAAAAACTCTTGAGAGTATTTCTCAAGATAAGCATTATTGTCCCCTTATTTTATAAATACCCCTCCTTTTATTTAGTTATGAAATGCATAAAATGTGGTTATCATGAAAAAAGATATATCCTAAAATTTAACCAGCCACTATGTAATATTTGTTCGACATTTTCTCCAGAAAACAAGAAGGATTTTGAAAAATACATTAATGAAAAAATAGATTGGAAGATGTTAGATACTTTTAGGATTTATAATTCGACACCAGGAAAAAAACAGTTATCCGGAATGCAAGCTAAGGCAAAGCAGGGTTATCCTGTTACAAGAGCTCCTTTTGGTTATACTATCCATAATAATGCTCTTACATTAAATGAAGACTCAACAAAAGTTATTTTAATTTTTAAAACATTTTTAAATTCAAACATTTCTTTAAATAAGCTCTCTAAAGATTTCGGGATTTCATTAAATGGTCTAAAAAAAATTTTAAAAAATAGGACCTATCTAGGCGAAATAAAATTTAATAATCAATTGTATCCTTCTAATCATACTCCTTTAGTTAATCCAGAGATTTTTTATGCTACTCAGAGAAAGCTAAATAAAATTCTAAAACCTCGTAACAATAAAAATTTTGTTGAGAGATATCCTTAATTGAAATCTAGTATTTGATTCTTTACATTTATTTTTTTAAAAATATCAAATACAATAATATAAAATATTCCAAGACCTGTAGCAAAAATCCAATCAATTAGAGGTATATGAACTGTTTCAAATATAATGTTTAATGGAGTATAAATTATCAAAACTGTTGCAAGAATTGAAACAAAAGAAGCTATTGCTAAAGAAGGGTTAGTTAATAGAGATCTTCCAATTGTTCCTTTTCTGAAGCTTCTAAAATTAAAAGCACCGGCAATTTCTAAAAATATTAGCGCAATTAAAGATGTTGTTCTTGCACTTTCAATAGTTTGACCTAAGATATTATATGTAAAGTAAAATGTAATTAAGACTAACAAAGCCATAAATATTCCTGAGAAAATTAAAATTAGTACAAAATTCTTATTTAAAATCTGTGCTTTTACTCTTGGTTTATCATCCATAATATCTTGAGAAGATTTGTTTAAACCTAAAGTTATTGCAGGAAGATTATCAGTTACAATATTCATAAATAATATTTGCAATGCTAATAATAATGGGATTGGCCAACCGAAAATAGGAACTAATAAGGCGCCTATGACAATAATTATTAATTCTGCTATATTAGCTGATAATTGATATGTTACAAACTTTCTAATATTATTGAATATAGTTCTTCCTTCTTTTATAGCATCAACAATAGTGGAGAAATCATCGTCCTTAATAATTAAATCTGCAACAGAACGAGAAACATCAGTCCCGCTCTTGCCCATTGCAACTCCAATATGTGCTTCTTTTAGTGCAGGAGCATCATTAACTCCATCTCCTGTCATTGTAACAATTTCACCATTCTCCTTTAGTGCTTTTACAATCCTTAATTTGTGTTCTGGTCTTACTCTCGCGAAAATAACGGTCTTATTAACAATTCTTGTTAGTTCATCATCAGTTAATTTATCAATATCAAATCCTTCTAAAATTTTTCCTTTATCTAAACCAATTTGTTTTGCAATTGAATAAGCTGTTTCTTTACTATCTCCTGTAATCATCTTTACTTTGATTCCTGCTTTTTTACACATCCTAACAGACTCTTTAACCTCTTCTCTTGGTGGGTCTCTAATACCTACAAATCCTAAAAAGATTAAATCCTTTTCAAAATCTATTTTTTTATTAAAATTATTTTTTGTTATTTTATATGCAAAGGCTAAAGTTCTTAATGACTCACTCCCAAATCTTTTATTTTCTTCTAATATTTTCTTTTTATCTTTTTCAAGAAGCCTATATACTCCAGAATTTCTCTGAATAAAAGAGCACTTATCTAATAAAACTTCTAAGGCCCCTTTTGCGTAAATAAAGTTCTCTTTTTTTTCTTTAATTAAAACAGACATCATTTTTCTTTCAGATGAAAATGGATTCTCTTCTTTTCTATCAAAATACAAATCCTCATAAAACAATTTTGCCTTTGAAGCTGCAATTAATAATGAAGCCTCTGTTGGAGTTCCATTTATATCAAAATCACCCTCTTCTTGACCACTCCTATATATATGCGCATCATTACAATATATTCCTGCTTTTAATAACAATTGTAAGGATTTTTCTTTATCTAGAGTTACGGGCTTATTATCTAAATAAAAATTCCCTTTGTCATTATAACCAGTTCCAGAAAGTGTATATTCTTTATTATCAGAATAAATGTTTGTAACTGTCATTTCCCCTTTTGTAATTGTTCCAGTTTTATCTGAACAAATAACTGTCGTTTCTCCTAATGTTTCAATAATTGACATTCTATTTACAATGGCATTTTTCTTTGCCATCCTATATGAGCCTGTGGCTAATGCTGTAATTAAAACAACAGGAAACCCTTCAGGAAATGATGATACTGCAACAGCAATAACAAGAATTAATGCTTCAACAATTACTTGGTTATTCAACTCTGGAGCTCTAAATAAAATTATTAGTCCAGTTAAAATTGAAAAAAATAGACCTATGGTGGCCATGTACTTTGCAATATTATTTACTTTTTTTTGTAAAAGTAATTCTTTTTCACTCTTGGATATTAATTTAGCAATCTTTCCAAATTTAGTATTCATTCCAGTATGAATTACTTTTGCTATTGCTTTTCCACGGACAATAAAAGAACCCATAAATAACACATTTTTATCTTCATATTTTTGAGGATCTATAGCTATCTCCTTTTTTATTTCATGTGCTTCTCCGGTTAAAACAGATTCATTAACTAACAATTCCTTTTTATATAATATTAAACAATCTGCAGGAATTTTTTCTCCATTTCTCAAAATTAAAATATCTCCTGGAACAAGCTCTTTTACATATATTTCTTTTTCTTTTCCATCTCTTAATACAAGACATGTAGAAGTAATCATTTTTTTAAGAGCTTGGACTGACTTTTCTGCCTTATATTCCTGAATAAATCCTGTTGTAACTAATATTAGTATAACAAAAAGTAAAACGTAGGCTGTAATATTTTTACTTACAAGAAAAGATAAAATCATAGCAACTAACAAAAGATAAATAATGAAATTACTTTTTACTTGTCTAATTAATATTTTAAAAGAAGATATTTTATTTACATCTTTAATTTCATTAAACCCGTGTTCTTCTAATCTTTTTTTAGATTCTGCACTAGATAAACCAACAATCTCCTCTTTCTTCATTTAATTATTAATTTGATTTAATTTATAAATATTTTATTTTTTTCAAAAGATATTTAAGTTTAGACTTAATTTGTTATTTATAAGATGGTGAAAAAAAAATTATCAAACCCTGTTTCATTAATTGCAGGGACGGCAATGGGTGCAGGTTTTTTAGGCTTACCTTATATCATTGCTAAAACCGGATTTTTGATTGGTTTTATCTATCTAATTTTAATTGGTTTATTTGTTTTATTTGTTCAACTTTGTTTAGGAGAAATTATTTTAAGAACAAAGGGAAATAGCCAATTAACAGGTTATGCAAAGAGATATTTAGGTAATAAAGGAAAAAAATTAACTCTTTTCATTATGATTTTTTACATTTTTTCAACATTAATTGCATATATAATTGGTGGAGGTGAGAGCCTATCTTATATTTTTTCTGGAACAAATAATTATGCCTTACTTTTTTCAATTATTTTCTGGATTTTACTTTCTATTCTAACATATATCGGACTTAGAGCATTAAAACTATATGGAAAAGTAGGGTTTTATTTTATATTAGGATTTATTTTTTTAATTATATTATTTTATACTCCTTCAATAAAAATGGATAACTTAACATTTGTTGAACCAGAAAATTTCTTCTTTCCTTTTGGGATTGTATTGTTCTCTTTCACATCTTTCTCTTCTATTCCTTCAGCTAAAAGATTGCTATTAGGAAAAGAAAATTGGATGAAAAAATCTATTATTCTTGGAGTTTTAATTCCTTTTGTAGTTTATTCTTTATTCACTTTGGTCTTACTAGGAAATTTTGGAAAACAAGTTCCTGAGATTGCAACATTAGCTTTGGGAAGAGGTTTTGCTGTTTTAGGAGCTATAGCTATTTTTACAAGTTATTTATCCCTTAATATATCACTAAGAGACATGTTTAGGTTTGATTTTAATGTTAAAAGAAATCACGCATGGCTCATCTGCTCAATTGCTCCAATCATTATGTTCTTAATAATTCATTTTTTTAAATTAGCTTCTTTTGTTCAAATTTTATCCTTTGCTGGAGTAGTTACAGGAGGTTCAACTGGCATTTTAATATTAGTTATGAATTTTAAATCAAAACAAAAAGGAAAAAGAATTCCCGAGTATTCAGTTCCATTAAATAAAATTGCAATTTTTTTGTTAAGTTTAGTATTTATCTTTGGAATTGTAATACAATTGGGTGGAGAAAAAATTGTTCACTTTTTAAAATTAATTTTTAATCTTATCTAAAACTTGTTTGTCTTTTTGCTCTTGCTTTAGAATCCCCGGGTTTACAGGCTTCTTTTCTTCTAGTATCTGCTACCACCATATTTCTATCATAGGTAATAAAAGTTCTTCTAAGTTCTTCGTTATTAAAATATTTTAAAATTGCTCTTGCTATAGCAAGTCTTGATGCCTCAATTCTTGATGAAGTTCCACCACCCTTAACATTTACACTAACGTCAAAATTTAAATTACCTAATATTTCATGAGTTAATATTAAGGGCTCATTTACCTCTAATTGTTGTAAATAAGGTAATTGAGAAATTGGTCTTCTGTTTATAGTAATGTTTCCTGTTCCTTCTTTTATTGTGGCTTTTGCAATAGCACTCTTTCTTTTTCCTGTAACTACAATATTATTCATATTAACCCCTTAACAACTTCTTTTAATTTATAATGATTTAATGGCAAGTGATGTTCAAAATTTTTAGTTTTTTTCTTTTGTTCCTCTGTTAAATTATTATCCCCTATATAACATCTTAATCTCTTATAGGCATCTCTTCCCTTTTGCCTATCCCAGGGTAACATTCCTCTAATCATTCTTTTTAATAACATGTCTTCCCTTCTAATATATCTTGGGCCTTTTAATGAACTTCCTTGTCCCATTCTTCTTTTTCTCTTTATTTTTTCAATCATATATTCTTTTTTCCCAGAGATAACAACTTCTTCACTATTAATTATATCAATAGAGTTTCCTTTTAGCAATTCCTTAGAAACATAACTACCCATTCTACCTAAAATTGCATCTTTACCATTAACTATTATTTTTACCATTTTATTTTACTATAATCAAATTATTTAATTCAGGATTTTTTTTAATTTCTTCACTTATTAAAATTGCTTTTCCTTTAGATTCTTCTATTTTTTCTTTTGCTTTTTGGCTAAAAGACCAAGCAACTATTTTTTTAGGATCACTTATCTCTCCAGCACTTAAAACTTTTCCAGCAACAACAATATCTCCTTCAACTAATTGTAAATCCTTTAAATTAATTGAGGGCCATTTTCTTTTTGGTTTTGCTAATTCTTTGGCTACCTCTGGATTAGTCTTTTTTAAAAGAATTATCGTTTTAACTAAAAGTAAATCTTTCTTTTTTTTCATTCTATTTTCTATTTTCGTTTTACTTATTTTCATTTTTTATTTTAATGAGGAGAGGAGGATTCGAACCCCCGTAGGTAAAAACCAATACGCCCTTAACGTACCCCGTTTGACCGCTCCGGCATCTCCTCATTTTTATTTTAATGCCCGAGATACTTCCAAGAGGTTTGATTTTAATACTTTACAAGCTTCATTAAATATATTTTTTGCATCAATTTGTCCCCAAGATTCTATATTAAATACTATTTCCTTACTTAAACTAATCTCAACGCCTGGGAAATTCTTTAAGTCATCATTATCAATTTCACATTGTGTTGCATCTTTTACTCTTAATTTATCTTTGAATTCAAAAACATCTGGATAATCATTAGCTAATTCAATATGTGATTCACCTTCTTTTGTTATTTTTATTTTGGGTAATTGTTTATAATATAATAATCCTGGGACATATTTTGAATGTTCTAAACCAATACCTACACCTGCTTTTGCTACAAGCTCAATTTCTTGATTCTTTCCTAATAAAACAATTGGCATTTCAGAATAAACAACATCATTTCCTAATTCTCCAGCCTTAACAAAAGTATTCTCATCTTTAGATTTTTTCTTTAATTTTAACTCTATTAATTCACCTTGTTTTAATTTTTGGTTTTTTAAAGGGATTAAACCTAACCTATGGGCTATAATTTCATCATATAATGCACTATCATTTTTATAGAAATCAACTTCTTTAATCGCCAAAGTTGGAATTTCACTGACACTCCTTCTAATAGCATTTGCTAGGCTTACATTTGTCTCAGCAATAAATTTTATTTTTTCTTTATTTTGTTCGATTATTTCCATTATATATTTTTGATTTAAATTTATTTATAAATTTATACTCTTCTTCCCCTCCTTCCCCCACTCTTCTTTGGTCCGCCTCTTGGAACACAAGTTACTTCTGTTAAGCTTAATATCTTTAATCCTTCTTTTGTTAGTGTTTTAACTATTGTATGAGCACCAGGACCAATACCTTTTTCTCCAGTTTGACCTTTCATCTTAATATATAAATTTGTAATTTTATAATCTTTACAAATCTCCAATATCTTTTTAGCAATAAACATCGCAATTGTAGGATTTGCCTTCATTCTGTCATGTTTTGTTATCTGACCGCCACTTGTTCTTCCAATAGTTGTTCCAGATAAATCTGTAAGTGTTGCAATAGTATTATTAAAACTAGCATAAATATGTAGTATCCCTGTATGTTCATCATTTTTCTTCTTAGCCATTTTATTCTTCTTCAATATCCTCTGATTTATTAGACTTTATTCTCTTTTCTTTTCTTGGTTTTAAAGAAATTTTATTCTCTAAGTCTTTTTCAACCCAAAAAGAAGGAGCACTTACCGCACAACCATCAACAAGAACATGTTTATGTGCTATTAGTTGTCTTGCTTGTTTAATACTGTTAGATAACCCCTTTTTATAAACAATGGTTTGCAATCTTCTTTCTAATAAATCTCTTTCAGTTAAAGCAAGAACATCACTAATTTCTTTAATATTAAAGCCTAATTTATTTAATTTTTCAAAGTAAGATTTTTGCTCTTCGCTATTTGATCTAATTAATTCTTTTGCACGAGACCTTAGTTTAGATACTTGACTATTTACTCTCCAAATTTCTTTTTTATTCTTTAAACCATATTCCTCTACAATTAAATTTTCAGCATCAATTCTAGCTCTATCAAACATTTTTCTTGGTCTAGAGTATTTTTTTCTTTTTCTTTTAATTTCTCCCATTTAATCGCTCCTTATGCTTTCTTTTTTATTCCTGCACCACTTTTATTTTTATTTAGTCTAAAATTTGATTTAGTCCTTTGACCTCTCACAGGAAGTTTTGTTGTATGTCTAATTCCTCTATAAGATCTAATTTTTTTTAATCTTTTAATATCAAACTCATTTCTTAAGCTTAAATCAGCACCATAATAATGATAATCTTCTCCTGTTGAGAAATCTTTTTGTCTATTCATTAAAAATGAATGCATTTTTGGGTCTTTCATAAATTCTTCTATTTTGTCTATTTCTTCATTTGTTAAATCGCCCACTCTTTTATTTTGATCAATATCTAGTATTTTACAAATAGCATTAGAATAGGACCAGCTTATCCCCTTTATTTTGGTTAAACCAGCTAAAACTTTTTTATTACCTCTAATGTCCTTTCCAAGTAATCTTCTGACTTGATAGCTTTCTTCTTCGTGTTTTACTTTTTTTCCTTCCATTTTAACTTATAAACATATTATATCTTTCGATGTTAGTTAATTCTTCAAATATTCTCCTTTCAATTGCTTTTTTTGGGTCTGGAATATTTGAAGCTCTTTCTTTAATATCTTGAAACGATTTAAATTCTTTTTCATTTCTTGCATTTAATATTGTTAGAGTGTGCTTTTTTCCAAATCCTGGAAGTAATTCAAATTGGTGAAGTCTTGTATTAATAGGTTCAGCCTTATTAAAAAAAGAAACAAATCTTTCTTCGTCTTCATCTATTGATTTTTTAATATGCTCTAATAATTGCATTTTTGAGTTTTGTGTCAATTTTTCTCTAGGACATCTCCCTAAAATATATTGAACTTTATCTCGTTTCTTTTCTCCAATATACACTTCCTCTCCTATCTCAAATTTCATTCCCTTTCTAGGAACAATTTGTAAGAGAGTAAAATTATTTTTTCCAATAGCCTGGGCTATTGGTATCATTTTGTTCTCTAAAGGATAACCATAAGGTAAAAAATCTAATATTATTGCATAGTCTTCTCTTGCCATTTTCATTAATATTTCTTGATAACATCAATTATCTTAGTAATTTCGTCATTATCTAGACTAACATCACTAATTATTTTATTTAATTCAGAAACTTCAGTAGGTTTAAAATCAATTATCTTAGTAATATGTATTTCTTTTAATTTTAATATTTCTAGATTTTTTAATTCTTCTTTCATATTTTTTACATCTTCTAAAGTATTTTTATTAAATTGTTTTAAGAAGTTTTTTATTTCATATTCTTTACTTGATTTTTCAACTAAGTCTATTACTTCGGTAATTGTTAATGCTTTTTCTTCTTTTATAACCATTATAATCTCTTTAAATGAACAGGGTGTATTATATATGTTTTTAACTTGTTCTTATCATTTATTTTAACTAATTTAAATTTTCCTCTTGTTCCAATTATTGCTCCACTTCGTCCTTGTAATCTTTTTGGAAAAGAAGCTCTTAAACCTTTTTCAACAACAACTGCAACTCTTTCTCCATCATCTAATTTTTTAAAGTATTCACTAAGTTTTATTTTTCCCTTTTGCCTAATTCTTTTTCCTCTAACCATTTTATTTTTTTAAATAACAACAAGAACTCCTCTATTTTCTCGCTGTTTCCAACTCGGACAAAACTATCCTATTATGTTAAGAAAAAAACCCTTTAAAAATGTTTTCACAAGCACCTAAATTCAAAAATCTTCTGTTTCTAATTTAACTTTTGACTCTTCACTAACTCTACCTAATTCAAGGTTTCCATTTTTTTTCTCTTTTTCCATATTTTCTATAATTGCTCTAGTCATTTTTTCTCCCCAAACTTGATACATACATCTCGAACACATATCTACAACGCAATAATCTTCTATTTCTTCAGAGCAATATATACATTTCTTTACCATCTCTTCTTTTAAACAAATTTAATAAGGTTCTTTTTAAATATTTATAGAGTCTTGTTATATAATTTTTAATAAAGAGAACAAAAGACTTAAAAACAATTTTATTTTATCCTATTTATGAAAAGAGGTTTATTATTTTTATTTATATTTTGCCTTAGTTTTAACTTTATTTTAGCAAATGCTTGTAATTTAGATATATCTCTTTTAAATCAAGAGCCTTATCCAGCAGTTCCCGGAGAAACAGTTAAAATAGTTTTTCAGGTAAATGGTATTAGTTCAAATGAGTGTGGAGATATCTCTTTAGGAATTGTAGAAAATTATCCTTTTACTCTAGATCCGTCATCTCAAGCAAGTTATACTATTAAATCAGGAACATTTACAAAAGATTATCAAAGTTTTTTTATGGCTCCATTCACTTTAAAGATTAATGAAAATGCAAATAATGGTTTAAATAAATTAGAAGTGAAATATCAAACTATAAATTCTGCTTCAACTTCTTATATCTTAAAACCTTTTAACATTGAAGTAAAAAATGTAAAAGCTGGTTTTGATATTTTTGTTAGAGATTATAATTTTTTAACAAACCAGGTCATTTTTGAAATTTTAAATATAGCAGACTCAGACATAAAGGCTGTAATGGTTGAAATTCCTTCGCAAGATGGACTAAAAATTATTGGGGCAAATAAACAAAATATTGGAGATTTATATTCTAAAGAAGATGCAACATCTAATTTAAGATTAGAAACAGAAAATAATTATATTGATTTAATTATTCATTATTCTGACTTAACTAATACTCGAAGAAGTGTAGAAAAAAGAGTGGAATTTAACAAAGAAAATTTTTCTTATTCTGAAACTAAAGAGAAAAATAATCTCTGGGTAATTTTAGTTATTGTAGTTCTTGGAAGTTTTATTTTTTATAAATATAGAAGAAATAAAAAAAAGAAATTAAAAGAATTACGTCTTTAAACTTTTTTCAATATCCATTATTCTCTTATATTTTATTAATCTCTCTTTTCCAAAAATACCACACTTAATAAAATCTCCTCCAAAACCAATAACATAGTCTGCTAAAATGTCGTCCATTGTTTCTCCTGATCTATGAGAGAAAATCATTTTAATATTCTTTTCTTTACATATTTTCACGACTTTTTTTACTTCTATTAAAGAGCCGATTTGATTAGGTTTAATTATTATTGAATTTATTGATTTAGATCTTAAGGCTCTTTTTAGCCTATCTACATTTGTAGTTGTTAAATCATCTCCCACAATAAGAGTATTTCTTGATTGAACAGAACTTAGTATTTGTTTAAATCCACTAAAATCTTCTTCGTCTAGAGGATCTTCTACATAAAATAAATCATATTTTTTTATTAACCGACTTATATAATCAATTTGGTCAAGCCTATCTCTTTTTAGTTTCTTATTTTTATAGTTATAATATCCCTCGTTAAAAAAACTTACAGCAGCAATATCTAATCCAATTCTTAAATCATATTTTTGTGAAAGTTGCATTAGGACAAATAAAACTTCTTCATTAGATTTATCAGTTCTCCAGGCACTTTCATCATTTTTATATTTTGATTTTAAAATTGTTTTTGCATATTCATATGCCCGGATGTTTTTTGTAATTGCTTTTGCAAAACTCTCTTCATACGGTATCAATAAAAATTCTTGAAAATCAGGCCTTTTTTTATTAATTAGTTTTGAATGAAGCCCTCCGCCAATACAATTTCCAACAGGCATAGGAAATTTAATTAAACTATTTTTTCCATAAATATCATCGTGAATAAATTGCCAAAGTTCTTTTGAATTATCTTTAGCAATTGCTTTTAAAAAAACACCATGTAACACATATCTAACATTCCCACCCATTTTACCGAAATTTTTTTCAAATTTATCTATTAAAATATCCAATTGAATTAAATCATCAAAAATTCTTATTAAAAAATTTTTATAATATAAAGTTTTGCAAAATTCCTTTAATAACTCTAAACTTTTTTTTATTCCTTCTTTGTGATAAGATACCACTTCATGAGAGCCTGTTGATTTACCTGCAGGAGCACTACACTCAAAATTACCTTTATCTGTTTTAAGAAAAATAAAAATTGTTTTTTCACCTCTTGAATCTCTAATAATTTTAGGTTTTATTTCCTGAATGAACATAACAAAATTAGTTTTAAAATATTAATAAATGTTTCTTATTAATTTGCAAAACTTTTAAAAGAATTAAACAGTCTAATTTATATGAAAAAGAGAGGTCAGGTTACCTTATTTATAATTTTAGGTATATTGGTAGTATCTGGGATTATTTCAGCTGTTTTATTTAGTGTAGGAAAAATACAAATTCAACATTATTCTGAAGAGGCTTTTAAAGAAAATTTTGATAAGTGTATTTATGTAGAACTTGAAAATCAAGTCGATAAATTATATCATAATGCGGGATTTTTAGAACAAAGGAAATTATTTGTAAGTTATAATGATAAAAATTATTCATATCTTTGTTATTCTCAAAAGCCTTATGAAGCCTGTACAAATTATTATCCAAATTTAGAGAAAGAATCTATTCAAGAATTAAAAAATTTAACACAACCCTTAATTGAACAGTGTTTTGAAAATATTATTTCAGAATATAAATTAAGAGATTATGAAATTTATGAAGGTCCATTAAATTTTGAAATATCTTTTCTTCCAAATTTTGTTTCTTTTGACATAAAAAAAGAAATTAGTTTAACAAAGTCAAATATTACTAGAAGTTATTTTTCTTTTAGTCATAAAATTGAATCAAGAATCTATAATTTTTTAGAGATAACAAATAGGATAATTAACGATGAAGCCTCTTATTCTTTTTTTGATGATTCAAATTATATGCTGTTTTATCCCACAATAAAAATAGATAAAATAAAAATAGGAGAAATAAATATTTATGAAGTTTCTTTTAGAGATAATGAAGAACAGACATTTAATTTTGCAGTAAGAAGGGGGGCAATTATTTAAATATTAAAAATAATTAATTAAGATGAATAAAAAGATACTAATAACTTATATCCAATTATTTTTATTAATTAATTTAACAGTTGCAATTTCCTATTTAGCTTCAGATAATTTTTTATATAAAAATAAAATTCAAGAAGAAAAGCCATCTTTTTTTAAAAAATATTTTGAATTAATTAAAAAACCTATTTTTTCTTTTGCTAGTGCTGCTGAAGAAAATCTTTTTGGCTGTTGTCTTGAAACTAAAACAGGAGAATATTGTAAGGAAACTTTTTCTTCAGAGTGTTTATCGGAGATTAATAGGGGAACAAGTTGTTCTTCTTTAAATTCTTGTAAAAAGGGTTGTTGTTATAACGACGAAAAGACTATTTTTAATAGGAATACTTTCAAGTATGTTTGTGATAAAAGTGTTAATCATTGGATAGAATCTCCTCTTTGTAATTTAGACATTGCAAAACAAGGTTGTTGTATTATAGGTTCACAAGTATCTTTTACAACAAAAGGAGCATGTGAAATTTTAACACAAAATAGCCCTTTTAAAAATGATAATCAAATTGAATGGATTGAAACAAGTGAGCAAGCATGTATTTTAATTCAAAATTTTGCAACACTAGGTGCTTGTGTTTTAAATGATAATTCTTGTAAAATGCAAACAGCATTAGAATGTTATAAAATATCAGGAGATTATCATCCTGAACTTTTATGTACTGCCCCCCAACTAGAGACAATTTGCCAAAAAACCCAAAGAACTACTTGTGATAAAGATACAGGAAGAATTTTTTATTTGGATTCTTGTGGAAATAAAGCAAATATTTATGATTCTTTAAACTATGATAATAATAATTATTGGACAAAAGTTTTTAGTGCAGTAGATTCATGTACTTTATCTTCTTCAAATTCTTTAACTTGTGGAAATTGTAATAGGTTTGATAGTTCATTTTGTTCAAATGCAGTTGACGATGGCTTAAGGCCTGAGCACGGACTTTATTATTGCAGATCTCAAGATTGTACTTATATTCCTAGTGAATATACAAATTCTGAAGATGATACCCCTCGAATTTATAAGAATGGAGAAACTTGGTGTATCTATGAATCTAAAATAGGCAATGGTACAGAAGTTCCAGGTTCAACAAACTATGTAGCAACATGTGATCAAGGAAAAATAAAAATAGATCCTTGTGGAACCTATGGTATTAGAAATCAAATTTGTGTTCAAGAAAATTTAAATGATTATTTAAGCGGGAATGTTTTTTCAAAAGGAACATGCCAACCAAATCCTTCTGATGCTTGTTATCTTTTAAATGGTGGAGAAGATGAAGAAAAAAGAGAAGCTAATTTAGAAAAATGTTCTAATCAGCCAGGTTGTATTGTAAGGGATTTTCTATTTAGCAAAGATTTTTCATTTTCTTATTGTGTCCCTCAATATCCTAAGGGTTTGGATTTTTCAAAAAATACTGGAACAACAAATACATGTTCAGCTGCCTCTAATATGATGCCTGAAATACCCATTTATTTTAAACAAAAAGATGGGGAGTGTATATGCTTTCAGAATTGTGAGTATTTAACAAAAGAGTTTATTGAAAAAATGCATGATTTTTGTACTTATTTTGGAGATTGTGGTTTTAATGTTAATTTATTAGGCGAAAATGGTACCAATGATTGTTTTAAAACAACTGGTTTAAGAGAAATAATTAACAATAAAGATGAAATTAGTGTGAAGACTTTTTCAGATTTAGAAGATTATGGAATAAAAGACCCCGAAATAAAATCTTTGACTCCAGTTAATTTCAGTGATGAAAAATTAGGAAAGTTAAATGATTCTTACTTAGATATTCTCTCTAAAAATCATATCCCTAATGACGATATAATTGGATTTGATGAACGATTTTTTTCATTAGTTATTAATTCTTTGGGATATTATTCTGTAAATAAAGATGTTAATTATGATGATATTATATTTGGTTATGATAATATTATGGCTTTTACAAATTTCTTTAAAGACTATGGTTGGCAAATTGGGGGCGCTGGATTTGGAAGCACATTAGGATTAGCTGCAATTAAAGGATTATCTTTTTTAGCTCCAGCAATGGGTGTATTTAGTTTTGCATTAATAGGGGGATGGATTGGAAATATTATAATGTCTTCTATTATTAAAAATTATGGCATTAGTCCTGAAGATGCTTCTTTTTTAATTCTTCTTGCAACAATTGGGGGTGCTACTCTTTTATCAGGAGTTTTACTTTTAATTTTAAATATTGGTGCCGGAAATCTTTGGAATTTTTTAGGTGTACTTTTAACAATCATAGGTGTTATTTTCACCTTCTTTGCTTTTCTTGATGCATTACATTCACCTCCCCCTGCGAAATGTCCAGGAGAAGAGGTTCAAGATGGAATTTTTAGGGTTAAAATAAAATTTGAATGTAATAATTGGCAACCTCAAATAGGCGAGGATAAATGTGAATTATGTAATGATGACCCTCTTGGATGTAATCTTGCAAAATGTAAGTCATATGGATTATCTTGTAATTTAAAAGATGGAGTTTGTGTTCCAGAACATTATGATGGTTATCCACAAATCAAAAATTTAAGTTTTGTAGTTTTAAATGATGAATTTGAATTTGAAGATATATTAGATAGTGATGTTAACCTTCAACAAATCTCTTTAGATGATTTAATTAGTTTGGGAAAAGAAGAAGAATATACTTTTACAGAAGTAGAACCTGGAAGAAGTCTTTCAAATACTTGTTTTGAACCTTATGAAAATATTCTTTTTTCATTTGAAACAACACAGGCTTCGTTATGTAAATTTAGCTCTCAACCTTTACCTTATAATCAAATGGAATTTATTATTGGTGAAAATAGCCGTAAGTTTATTCATTCAACAAACTTTAGATTCTTGTCTCCAGGAGATTTAGAAGAAACTGGGTTTGAAGGAATTGCAAATAGAAATATTTATATTTCTTGTGAAAATACAAATAAGGCATCAATGCCTACACCCTATAAAATAGAGTTTTGCTTAAATAATGCTGATAATTTTCTTCCACCAAGTTTAATCAATTTTAATCCAAAGAATAATAGTTTTATTAGTTACATAAAAGAGAATCAGACAATAGAATTTTATACAAAATATTTAGCAGACTGTAAATATTCTAAATATCCTTATGCTTCTTTTGAGGATATGAGTTATTCATTTGATTGTGCTGATGATTTATTTGAGCAAACAGCTTTAGGATATAAATGTACTTCAAGAATAAACACTACAGAACCAGTTACAAATATTTATATTAAATGTAAAAATAAGTACCCTACAAGTGTTTCTGAAAGCGAGAGAAAAACAAATGAACAAGATGTTGTTTATACTTTACAAAAACCAGATGAACCTATTTCTGTTAAGATTATTACTCCTGAAGAAAACGAAGAAATAATTACAATTTTTGAAAAAGCAGAAAAAAATTTAACTGTAGAGTCATATGGAGGAACTAATTTACATGTTTGTTATTATTCAACAGATTCTTCTAATATTCTAATACCTTTTTATTATGAGGATTTTAATAGGGGTAGAAAAACTCAACTTTTAGATTCTTTAATTAATGGAGAATATAGGTTCTATGTTCAATGTAGGGATTTAATTACAGATGAAGAAAGCCAAATAAAAGAACTAAATTTTAATGTTACAAGAAAAATAGAGCCTCCAATAATTACAAGAGTGTTTCAAGAAGTTAATCAAATTAAATTTTCTACAAATGAACCTTCAGTTTGTATTTATTCAACAGAAAGTTGTAGATTTGAAAAAGAAGATTTAAAGACATATCCTATTTCAGGTGATCAAATAAATCATAGAGTTAGTGTTCAATCTGGATTAACTTATTATATTCAATGTAAGGATATGTATGGACAAGGTCCTAGTGGTTGTTCAAAAATAATAACTGCTGTTTAAACAAAGAATTTATAAATAAATAACTCTATAGAAATAACATGATGAAAAAGAGGGAGGGTAAGAAAGCCCAGGTTACATTATTTTTAATTTTAGGAATCTTAATTGTGTCGTCTATATTTATTTATTTTCTCTGGATTCAACCTACGTTTATAATTCGTTCTCCAACATCATTAGGTTTTGAAGGATGTATTAATCAGTATATCGGTGACTATGTTAATGAATTATCATTAAATGGAGGTTATTTAGAACCGGTTTTTTCTTATAAATATAATAATATAGATTATCCTTATTTTTGTTATACTAATGAGCATTATGTTCCTTGTATGGTATATAACCCTTTTATCTTAAAAAATTTTGAAGATAATTTAAAAATAAAATTAAGTCCTAAAGTTCAGGAGTGTTATGATTATTCTATTCAGGATTTAAAATCAAAAGGTTTTGATGTTAAAGAAGGAAATGTTGATTTTGATTTATTTATTAAACCTTTCAGTATTGAAGTTGAAGTAAAAGCACCTATAACAGTTGATAATAGTTTAAGTTATCAAGATTTTTTAATTACACAACCTTCTAATTTAGAAAGTTTATTATATTTAGCTTCACAAATTGTTTATATGGAAGTAGAAGGTTCAGATGTGGATACTAGTGTTTTAAATTATCTTAATCCAAAATTAAATTTCAAATTATTCAAAACATTTGATGAAACAACACTATATACCATAGAAGATAAACAATCAAAAACTAAATTTAAATTTGCTACAAGAAGTTATGTTTTTCCAGCAGGTTATTTTGGAGAAATTTAAAATGAAAAAAAGATTTTTATTTATTCTTATTTTTATCTTATTAATAAGCCCTTTTATTTTTGCAGAAGAAATGCAATATTGTTGTGAAAAAACTATAGTGGGTAGTGAATATGATGGGGCATATTGTATTAATGCTGATAAAAGTGCTTGTGATTCTTCTAAATTAGTTGCACCAACTTCTTGTCATGCTTCTTCATATTGTCAGGTAGGAACTTGTTATGGTCTTAGTAATGGTTTATGTATGGGAAATACACCTAAAGCACTTTGTGAAGATAAAGGTGGGACTTGGGATAGTAGACCAAAAGAACAAATACCTCAATGCCAATTAGGCTGTTGTATTTTAGCAGATCAAGCAATATTTACAAATTTAGTAAGATGTAAAAGTTTTGCAAGTGAATTTAAAATTGGAATAAATTATAGACAAGATATCTCAACAGAAGCAGAATGTTTACTTTATGTAAATTCTCAAGTAATGGGTGCTTGTGTTTATGAAAAAGAATTTGAAAGAGTTTGTGACTTTACAACTCAACAATCTTGTGGAGCAAAAAATATTATTTCAACAATAGGACAAGATGCTTCACAGATAAGTGAAAAAACATTTTATCCTAATTATTTATGTTCTGCTGGTGAACTTGCAACAGTTTGTTCAAAACAAGTTTCATTAGGTTGTTATAAAAATAAAGTTTACTGGTATGATTCTTGTGGTAATAGAGAAAACATTTATTCTGGAATGGGGGAAACTGATAAATCAAAGAGTTGGAATAATGGAGTAATTGCTGAACCAAATTCAATATGTCCTCCAGTTTCTTCATCAGACAATTCTTGTGGAAACTGTGATTATTTCCTTGGAACTGTTTGTTCTGCCCAAGATAAAAGGCAACAAAATGATTTTTATTGTAAAGAAACTACATGTAAAGATAGTCAAGGAAATACTAGGAAAAATGGTGAAAGCTGGTGTGTTTATGATAGTGAGTCAAAAGGAGAGGGTTTTGAATTAGTAGGAAACAGACACTATAGAGAGGTTTGTATTGATGGAGAAATAATATTAGAACCTTGTTCAGACTATAGAAATGAAATTTGTATTGATAGTTCTATTGATTTATCTGAGTATGGAAGTTCAGGAACTTTTTCAACTGCAAAGTGTAGAATAAATAGGTGGAGTGATTGTACACTAATAGATAATAAAGAAGATTGTTTAAATATTAATAGAAGAGATTGTTATTGGTATAATTTTAATTCTAGTTTTGTAGAAGTATTATATGGAAATCAAAGTAAAGTAAAGGGGATTTGTTTGCCTGTAACTTCTCCGGGATTAAAAATTAATGATGCTTCTGCTCAAAATCATTGTAATCAAATTTCATTTGTTTCAGAGATTAAATTTACAGAAGGTGGATTAGGAGTATTACGGAAAGATATTTTCAAAGAAGGTAAAAAAGCAAAAGAAAGCGAAGAAAAATTTAAAGAAATAGCAGAGTCTTGGAAAACATTTAATATAGCGAAAATTTTAGCAATTGTATATGATATTAATGATAGAGCATTTAGAAGACTTGAATTAAGTAATTCTTATGGTCTACAAAAACAATGGGCATTAGAAGCAAATAGAGTTTGTACAGCTATTGGTGATTGTGGGGGTTATGCAAATTATCAAAGTGAATTTACAAATAATGGATATTCATTAACTTATCAAGAAGAAACAACTAAATTAAAAAATAATGATTTACAAACATACTTTAACAAATTATGGTAAAAAATAAAAAAGCATATATAGGTGTAATTCAAATAGTTTTACTAGTAACTTCTATTTTTGCTTTTATAATAATAAATAGTGATTTTATAAAATCTGCGGAAATAGAAGGCGCAGGACCTGTTTTTGGAACTGGAGATAGTCCCGGAAATCCAGATTCTTCATCAACTCCCCTTATTTCATCTAGGCAAGAATTTGATGCATGGGTAGAAGCAAGACAGACTAATCAATTTATCTCAACTCAACAAGAATTAATGTCTGTACAGGATCCATTAACTAACGTACGTGATTCATTAGCCGAAGATATTTCAAATTTAGGTCCTTCTTCTGATGCTGGTTCAATTGCAACTATTCCAATAGATTCGAAAGGTACAAAAGAACCTTCGACGCCATCAACAGAAGATGCAAAGAAACAGGTTAAAGGAAAAGACGTTTGGAGTAATGCTTTAGATGTTGCAACATATGCAGGAATTGGTTTTGCTGCAGGTCAGGCAATAGGTCTTGCATTAGAAGTTGATACAAAAAAAACAAATGCTATATCTTGGAGTTTAGCAACAGCTCTTGGAGGTGCTAGATTATTAGGTTCTTTTAAAATATTTTCTTCAGGAGGAATGGCTTGGGCTGCAGCAGGAATTGGAGCTGTTGCTGGATTACTTCTGTTAAATAAATTGTATGAAGGAGAAATTAATCAATATGTTACTTATACTTGTGGCTCTTGGCAAGCACCTTTGGGTGGGGAATATTGTGAGTTATGTAATGAAGGAGATTTACCTTGTACTCCTTACAAATGTCATGCACTAGGACAGGGTTGTGAAATTATTAATGAAAATACAGATGAAGCACTATGTTATCATATTAATCCAGATGATACAAGACCAGCTGTCTTAAGTCCTTTTGAAGATGGTTTTAGTGCAGGTTATTCTGCAACAGATATTATGAATTCTCCTCCTGGACCAGGTTTTAAAATAATTAAAGATGATTCTAATAATGGATGTGTTAGTGCATTTGAAACACTGAAATTTGGTATAAGTGCTGATAAGCCAGTTCAATGTGGAATTAGTTTAGAGCAAGGAACTGCTTTTGAAGATATGATTGCTTTTGGAGGAAATACCTTATTTAGATATAATCATACAGACCAACTAATAGTTCCAAATAAAGATTTCTTTGATTCAAGTGGAATTGAAATTTTAAATGGTAATAATATGACTTTGTATATAAAATGTCAAACAAGAAACGGAATTAAGAATGAAGCAGATTATGCAATAAGATTTTGTGTTGATCCTACACCAGACACCACTCCTCCTATAATTACTGCTTTACAAAATGAATCAGGAGTTTGTGTTCAAAATGATCATGAAGAATTTCCTATGACTTTTTACTTAAATGAACCTGCAACTTGTAGTTATAGTTATACTGATACAGATTATGCTGCAATGCCTTATAAGATGACCTGTAGTCCTTCATTAACAAACCCTAATTATATGCATAAGTGTGAATCTAACTTTACATCATTTACAAGGGAAGGAAAAAATTATTATGTAAGATGTAATGATTCTTCTGGAAATTATAATGAGGAGAGTTTTATATATAATTTAAGAAGTAGTCAGAAATTAGATTTAATAATACTTTCTCCAAAACCTCAAACAATTTATGGTCCTAAAGATCCTTTGCCAATTGAATTAAAAGTTCAAACAAAATTAGGTTGTGACAATGGTCTTGCTACTTGCTTTTATTCAAATGAAGCAAATAATATTAATATCATGTTTAAGGATACAAATAATTTAGATGGAATTCATACACAAGATTTGTATTTAACTAATGGAAGGCAAGAAATATTTGTAAAGTGTGTTGATTCAGGAGGAAATACTGCGAATTCTTCTGTTGAGATTTTCCTTGATTTAGATAAAAATGAGGCAATGATAATTAGACAAGAAATTAGTGGAGACCAATTAAGAATTCAGACAGCTTATAATTCAGATTGTGTTTATTCATATGAATCTTGTGATTATAATTTTG
>Ga0265293_10000355_pt1 | contig 111291 bp, 103 predicted proteins | sample Munlanlewell138R_FD_192505 | JGI IMG/M metagenome (GOLD analysis project Ga0265293, IMG submission 192505) | Leachate microbial communities from a municipal landfill in Southern Ontario, Canada - Leachate well 138R | ecosystem: Engineered > Solid waste > Landfill > Unclassified | place... | reverse complement strand
CGCCTGTTTCTTACGCCGCAATTGCGCCGTCAATATCAGAACGCAATCCCGGATGGCGGATTATTATCATTGAAATTCACCGTACCGGCCGTTGCTGCGGGGTGAAATGGATATTTCAGGTTCGACTATTTAGATTCTGGCGATAAATCGTATTTGCTCCATTTCTTCTATAATTGTAACTTCAGCGTAATTGGTCGATACTTCACATGGCAAATTCTCGCGTGAAGTATTCATGGTGGTAGTCATGTATAGAAACTGGTAACCAGCACACCTTTATTGCGTTGTGCAGGAAGCTTCGCAACTATGCGTTCAAATTTCGCACTTGAGTATCAAATTTATATTATTTTCATGTTTGTGCGTAAAGGTTTGCGGCAGCAACTCCTCGACACCTTCCTCGCCGGACAGCTTGCAAGACTTCATCAGCGTCGTGGCATCGCACGGTTGGCGATCTGATATTGCATCTATATGAGGGAGCCCTTGGTTCCGGTTACATTGGTACGAAAGAGTGGGAATATGCCTAGAGTGCTAAAGCGTAGCAAATACACGCTGGAATTCGCGTGAGAAGAGGTTCGGTAGGTTCTGGCGGCCGGGCAATCGGCAGCGACGGTGGTTCGTTCTCTAGGTATCTCGAAGGCCAGTCTGAGCAATTGGGTGCGTCAGAATGCACGCGGCGAGTTGGACGCTGGCGCGGGCGCGGAAAAAGGCCTAGCGCCTGTTACGAGCATATGGAGATTGCGCGTTTGCGCGCTGAGAATATGCGATTGAAGATGGGCCGGCCTGGGCTCACATCAGAAGGCAAAATGGTAATATAAATCAAATGGGTGGGTGAATGGAAAAAGACAGACGGCAAGGGTCAGCATTTCCTTGAATAAACCGGTCGGCTATGTTTCCTGCCAGCTCGAAAAAGCTTACCGAGCCGCGGCGTCGCCTATTACGTCTGCTAACCAGTATCAGATGGCATTTTTTTTCCTGCCTTTCGAGCGTTTACGCGGTCTCGCGACTGCGGGTAGGCTGGATATCGATTCTCAAGGCTCGTTGATATTGACGCAGGACGGAAGGCGGGCCCAAACCTTGGTGGGCGCGAACTCCGATGTGGAGGGCGGTTATTTGGCGCGTGTGTGGGGGAAAGCTGATTCCTAATAGCTTGGCTCTGCTGAAGCACAGCCTGCAGATGGACGGTCATCTTTTGCATGTGACACACGTGAGCTGGTAAAACGAAAGCCAACTGCGCTTCATTTGGTATAAGGGGCGCAAGCGCCAGATCAGGCGAGTGTGTGAAATGAGTGATCTGTAGGTGAATGGACCCAAACGTGCACGCATCGGCCATGTGGTGCTGAGCTGTCTGCTGCTCGGACAATGGCGTTTTCTTCGCGCGCAAGAACAATCGATCTGAAACATTAATATGTCCGAAATGTTTATTAATCCAAAATTGCTACGCGCCTTTATCGCTGTCGCGGAATTGCAGAATTTTCGAGCTGCCGCAGAGCGATTGAATCGATCGCAGTCCGCGCTTAGCATGCAGATTCGCAATTTGGAAGAACAACTCGGTATTGTTTTGTTTCATCGCAGCACACGCAAAGTTCAACTTAGCGATGCCGGTGAAATTCTGCTTGGGCACGTGAAGCGCGCTATGCATGAACTTGATGTGGGGCTATACCGAATTAAGCAGGACGGTTCACGCTACCGCTATCGTGTACGCCTGGCCTGCATACCCAGTGTCGCGGGCACCCGCCTGCCTCAGGTTATTCGTCGATTTCAGGAGGACAATCCATCCGTTCAGATTGAAGTGTTCGAATTGCTGACCAAGCGTGTACCCGATGCGGTGATCAACAAGACGGTGGATATTGGAATTGGTACGGTGCCGGAAAATATACCGCCCCAATTGCATGTCGAACGCCTGTTCGTCGAGCCATCTTGCGCAGTATTTCCGCCAGGGTCGGCGTCTTTTCCTGAGCAGGGTGTTTCATTGCGTGCCCTCCAGGGGTTGTCCATATTGACAACCGGACCAGATACCATTCAGCGGGACATGCTGGAAAAAGCACTGCACGACAGTAACGCGAAAATCAACATTACCCACCAGGTGGCTCATGCCCAGACCTTGCTCAGTATGGTCGACGCTGGCCTGGGTGTTGCCGTGGTTCCGCAAATTGCGATGGAGATACTAGGTTATGGTCATTTGAGACCTTATCCCATCATCGATCCTGCCATTATTCGCGAAGTCGCAATACTCACCTTGTCAGGCGTGGAATTACCTATCGCAACAAGTCATCTCAAACATGCCTTGCTGGAAATGCTCACGCGATCCGCCTGACCCTCCCTGACCCGCCTGTGGCTATTCGGATTATTGCCTGCCGCTCAATTCTGAGTAGTTAGCCCTGATTAATGTCTGCAACCCGCATGGATAGCCGGTTTACAGGCTATCCTCGATGGCCGGAAGGCGTTTAATAAAAGACGGGCCCCGCAGAGCCCGTCTTTCCTTCTGCCTATAGCTTGCTGCTTCAAAAGAACGCCTGCAGACCCGTCTGTGCACGACCCAGGATCAGGGCGTGGACGTCGTGCGTCCCTTCATAGGTGTTCACCACCTCGAGATTGACCAGGTGGCGTGCCACGCCGAATTCGTCCGAGATGCCGTTGCCGCCGAGCATGTCGCGTGCCATGCGGGCGACGTCCAGCGCCTTGCCGCAGGAGTTGCGCTTCATGATGGATGTGATCTCGACGGCGGCGCTGCCTTCGTCTTTCATGCGTCCCAGGCGCAGGCAGCCCTGCAGGCCCAGCGTGATTTCGGTCTGCATGTCGGCCAGCTTCTTCTGGATGAGCTGGTTGGCGGCCAGCGGACGCCCGAACTGCTGGCGATCCAGCGTGTACTGGCGTGCCGTATGCCAGCAGGCCTCCGCGGCGCCCAGGGCGCCCCAGGCGATGCCGTAGCGTGCGGAATTCAGACAGGTGAAGGGGCCGCGCAGACCGGCCACGCCGGGCAGCATGCGGTCTTCGGCCACTTCCACCTCGTCCATCACGATTTCGCCGGTGATGGATGCGCGCAGGCCCACCTTGCCCTCGATGACGGGCGCACTCAGCCCCCTGGCCCCCTTGTCGAGGATGAAGCCGCGAATCTTGCCGTCATCCTCGCCACCGACCACCTTGGCCCAGACGACGAAGACATCGGCGATGGGGGAGTTGGTGATCCACATCTTGGTGCCGCTGATGCGATAGCCGTCGGCCGTGCGTACGGCACGTGTTTCCATGCTGCCGGGGTCCGAGCCGTGGTTGGGTTCGGTCAGGCCGAAGCAGCCTATCCATTCGCCCGTGGCCAGACGCGGCAGATAGTGACGCTTCTGCTCTTCGCTGCCGAAAGCTTCTATGGGCACCATGACGAGCGAAGACTGCACGCTCATCATCGAGCGGTAGCCCGAGTCGATGCGCTCGACTTCGCGTGCAATCAGGCCGTAGCACACATAGTTCAGGCCGGCGCCGCCGTATTCCTCGGCGATCGTGGCGCCCAGAAGGCCCAGTTCGCCCATTTCGCGGAAGATGGCCGCGTCGGTCTTTTCGTGGCGGAAGGCCTCGAGCACACGCGGTGCAAGCTTGTCCCGGGCATAAGCGTGGGCGGCATCGCGCACCATGCGTTCGTCATCGGTGAGCTGGGCATCCAGAAGCAAGGGATCTTGCCAGTGAAAGCTGGGAGCAGACATAGTCGGTTTACCGTAAGAAATTGAAGAGAACAGGAAAGTGGAATCAGGACTGGCGCGCCCGGGCCTGTTCGCGCAGGCGGCTCAGCGTCGTCATGGGTGTGATGGCTTCCGGATCGATCAGGCAATGCAGGATAGCCGGTTTGCCACTGGCCAGCGCACGTTCGAATGCGGGCGCGAACTCGTCGGTCTGCTCCACGCGCTCGCCGTAGCCGCCAAAGGCCTGCGCGTACGCGGCAAAATCCGGGTTCTTCAGCGTGGTCGCCGACAGGCGCGCCGGATAGTGGTTTTCCTGGTGCATGCGGATGGTGCCGTACATGCCGTTGTCGATGATGACGACGATGATGGGCAGGTCATATTGCACGGCGGTGGCGAATTCCTGGCCGTGCATCATGAAGCAGCCGTCACCGGCCAGGCAAACCACGGTGCGGTCGGGGTGGATGCGCTTGGCACCGACGGCCGCCGGCAGGCCGTAGCCCATGGAGCCTGAAGTGGGTGCCAGTTGTGTGCCGTATTGCGTGAAGGGGTAGAAGCGATGCAGCCAGGTGGCGAAGTTGCCCGCGCCATTGCACAGGATGGCATCGGCGGGCAGTTTCCGGCCCAGCCAGTGCATGACGGGACCCATCTGCAGCTTGCCCGGGTGGGTGATCTGCAGGGGATCATGCCATTTTTCGTAGCTGGCGCGCAGGGTCTTCAGGCGATCGGCGCGATCCGGCGCCGTCTGTACCGGCAGGCCGGCCAGCGCCTGGGCAAAGGCGCGCGGCGAGGCGTTTACGGCCACATTGGCCTGGTAGACGCGGTTGAGCTCGCCCGCGTCGGGATGAACGTGTACCAGCGTCTGGCCGCTGCGTGGCCCGGGCACGGGGAACAGGGTATAGCTCTGGCTGGCGATTTCAGACATGCGTCCGCCCACGAGCAGAACAAGATCCGCATCCTTGATGGCCTGCATGAGCTCGGGGTTGCTGCCGATGCCCACATCGCCCACGAAGCAGGGGTGGGTGGTGGGGAACAGCATCTGGCGGCGAAACTGTACCGAGACCGGCAGATTGTGATCCTGCGCGAAGGCAGCAAACTGTTGCACGGCGCCGGCATCCCAGCGCGTGCCGCCCAGGATGGCGACGGGGCGCTGTGCCTTTGCGAGCCGGGCGGCGATGACTTCCATCTGGCCGGGGGCGGGCGCCGTTTCAATCACCTGGAAAGGTGCGGCATCCGCCGCCGTGCTGGTTTCCACCAGCATGTCCTCGGGCAGGGCGATGACGACCGGCCCGGGCCGCCCCGAGGTGGCCACGTGGAAGGCCCGCGACACCAGCTCGGGAATGCGGTCGACGTCATCGATTTCGGTCGCCCACTTCACCTGGCTGCCGAATACCGCGCGATAGTCCATTTCCTGGAAGGCCTCGCGCTCGCGCATGCCGCGTTCGATCTGGCCGACGAACATGATGAGCGGTGTGGAGTCCTGGGAGGCGATATGGATGCCGGCCAGCGCGTTGGATGCACCCGGGCCGCGCGTCACCATGCAGATGCCGGGCTTGCCGTGCAGTTTGCCATAGGCATCGGCCATCATTGCGGCGCCGCCTTCCTGGCGGCATACGGTGACCTGGATGTCGGCATCGTGCAGGCCGTCGAGCACGGCCAAGTAACTTTCGCCGGGCACGCAGAAGACATGCTCGACTCCGTGGACCATCAGCTGGTCGACCAGTAGATGCCCCCCAAGGCGGGAAGGGCGTGCGGAATCAGTCAAATTGCTCATTGCGGTTCAGTCTGGAATGTGTTGCACGGACAACGGGATTGACAACGGGATTGCTAGAATGGCAGCTCGCCGGCCCGCGACAGGCGGGCATGGCGGCGCCAGTTATTATTGTCTCATGGAAGAGGGGGCGTGGGCCAAGCCTGCACAAGTGCCATGCAACAACTTATTGCGCCCTTGCGGTGTCTGACGGTCGTGCTGATGATGGCATGGCTTGCTGTTGCCGGTGTCCGTGCAGACGATGTGCTTCCGGACGTGCTTCCACAGGCACCCGAAGCCGCGAGCGGCTTCCAGGCGCGTACCCTGGTGCGCGCCTCCACGGCCATGGTGGTGGCCGCCAACCCGCTGGCGTCGTCGGCCGGAATGGAAATCCTGCGCGACGGCGGCAGCGCGGTTGACGCCGCCATTGCCATGCAGCTCGTGCTCAATCTGGTCGAGCCGCAGTCGTCGGGCCTGGGCGGCGGGGGGTTTGCCATCAGTTTCGATGCCGCCCGTGGCCGCGTACGGGCCTGGGACGGCCGCGAGACCGCACCTGAAGCAGCGCACGCCGGACGTTTCCTGCGCGAGGGCCGGCCCCTGTCTTTCGAAGATGCGATGAATAGCGGCCTGTCGGTGGGTGTACCGGGTCTGCTGCGCATGCTGGCACTGCTGCATCGCGAGCAGGGCCGGCTGGAATGGTCGCGCCTGTTCGAGCCGGCCATTCGTCTTTCCCGTGAAGGCTTTGCCGTGTCGCCGCGCCTGCATGCGCTGCTTGCGCGCGATAAGGGCCTGCGCGCGCAGCCGGCTGCGGCTGCCTATTTCTATGACGGGGACGGCCGGGCCTGGCCTGTGGGCCATCAGCTCCGGAATCCGGCGCTGGCGCAGGTGTTGTCGCGTATTGCCGAAGAAGGCCCGCGGGCGTTCTACGAGGGCCGGCTGGCACAGGGCATGGTTGATGCCGTCAGCGGGCATGATGTTCCGGGTGACCTGTCGCTGAAGGATCTGGCGCACTATCGTGCGCTGGAGCGACCGGCCCTGTGCATGCGCTATCGGGTGTACCAGCTCTGCGGTGTGCCGCCGCCCAGTTCGGGTCCGCTGGCGGTCATGCAGATGCTGGGCATGCTGGTGCATACGCCGCTGGCCGGGCTTGCGCCGAACTCGCTCGAAAGCGTGCATTGGTTCACGGAGGCGGGCGCCCTTGCCTTTGCCGATCGCGACGCCTGGGTGGCTGATCCTGACTTCGTGTCCGTGCCGGTGCAGGGTATGCTCGATGCCGGCTATCTTGCCCGGCGCGCCGCATCGATACGGGCCGGTCGCAGCCTGGGCAAGGCCTTGCCCGGCGCGCCTGCGGGCCGGCGCACTGCATCGGGGCGTGATGACACACCCGAGCAGCCATCGACGACGCATCTGGTGGCCGCCGATGCCCGGGGTAATGCAATCAGCATGACGACCAGCATAGAGGCGGCATTCGGCAGCAAGATTCTGGTCGAAGGCTTCCTGCTCAACAACCAGTTGACGGATTTTTCCCTGTCCGACACGGACGAGGATGGCCGTGCACTGGCCAATCGCGTCGAGGCGGGCAAGCGCCCGCGCAGTTCCATGGCGCCCATGCTGGTGCTGGAGAACGGGCAACCCGTCATGGCCATCGGCTCACCGGGCGGCAGTGCCATTATTTCCTTCGTGGCCAAGGCGCTGGTGGGCGTGCTGGACTGGGGGCTGGACATCCAGCAGGCCATCGCCCTGCCCAACCGCGGCAATCGGAACTATGGTGTCGAGCTCGAGGCGGGCACGTCGCTGGCCCGGCTTGCCGAACCCCTGCGTGCCATGGGCCATGTGGTGCATGTGAACGAGACCGCCAGCGGCCTGCACGGCATCGTCTGGACGGCCGATGGCCTTGAAGGCGGCGTCGATCCGCGGCGCGAGGGACAGGCGCTGGGTTACTAGCCCAACACTAGCGAAACACCACGGTGCGCTGGCCGTTCAGCAGGATGCGGTGTTCGACGTGCGAGCGCACGGCGCGTGCCAGGACCAGGGATTCAATGTCGCTTCCCACGCGGGTGAGCGCCTCGGCGCTCATGCCGTGATGCACGCGGGCAACGTCCTGTTCGATGATGGGGCCTTCATCCAGATCGGAAGTGACGTAATGCGCTGTGGCGCCGATGATCTTGACGCCGCGGGCATGCGCCTGATGGTAGGGGCGTGCACCTTTGAAACTGGGCAGGAAACTGTGATGGATGTTGATGGCACGCCCTTTGAGCGCTTCACACATCCCGGCGGACAATATCTGCATATAGCGCGCAAGCACGACCAGATCGACCGACTCGGAACGGACCAGATCGAGGATCTGCGCCTCCTGCTGCTCGCGCGTCGTGGCGTTCACCGGCAGGTGATGAAAGGCGATGCCATAGCCCCTGGCAAGCGCGGCAAAGTCGGGATGGTTGGAAACGATGCCGGCGATGGTGATGGGCAGCTGGCCGCTGTAGGTGCGGAACAGCAGATCATTCAGGCAGTGGCCCTGGCGGCTCACCATGATGAGCACGCGTGCCTTGTGTGTGGCATCGTGGATGCGGGCGTGCATGTCGAAGCGGTGTGCCAGCGGGGCAAAATCGGCTTCCAGGGTTTGTGCCGCAGTTCCGGCCGGCAGGTGGAAGTGCACGCGCAGGAAGAAGTGGCCGGTTTCAAGGTCGCCGAATTGCTGTGCATCGATGATGTTGCCGTGATGCTGCAGCAGCCATCCCGTGACGTTGTGGACGATGCCGATGCGATCGGGGCAGGACAGGGTCAGGATGTAGTCGTTCATGGTTCCAGAAGGTGTTCGACATGTTCGGCCAGCGCCAGACAGGCCGTCAGTCCGGGCGATTCCATGCCCAGCAGGTGCACCAGTCCGGCGGCACCGTGTTCGGCTGGTCCGAGTATCAGGAAATCCGCGGCAGGCTCGCCCGGTCCGGCGATCTTGGGCCGGATGCCGGTATAGCCCGGCCGCAGCGCGTCATCGGGCAGGCCGGGCCAGTATTCGCGGATGGCCGTGTAGAAGCCATCCGCCCGCTGCGCGTCGAAATCATAATCGATGCCATCGATCCAGTGCGTATCGGGTCCGAAACGCGTCTGCCCGCCAAGGTCCAGCGTCAGATGAACGCCCAGGCCGGCTTCATTGGGCAGGGGGTAGATCAGGTGGCGAAAAGGCGAGCGTCCGCTCAGCACGAAGTAATGACCCTTGCAATACCGGGCTGCAGGAATGGCATCCTGCGACGGCCCGGCAATGCGGCGTGCCACGGCAGGTGCCTCCAGCCCGGCAGCATTGATGACGGTGCGTGCGCTCAGGCGAATGGTCTCGCCATCCTGCACGCCGCGGAAATCGAGTGCATACAGGCCATCCGGACGCCGCTCGCCCTGCTCGAAGCGGGTATGGAATACGCATTGCGCGCCATGGTTTTCCGCATCACCCAGAAGCGCCAGCATGAGCGCATGGCTGTCGATGATGCCGGTGGATGGCGAGAAGAGTGCGCTGTGGCAGTGCAGGGCGGGCTCCAGGGCCCGGGCCTGAGCGCCGTCCAGGGTCTGCAGGTCGGTTACGCCGTTGGCCCCGGCCTGTGCCGCAATGCGCTCCAGCACCGGGGTTTCGCCGGCATGGGCGGCCACGATGAGTTTGCCCAGGCGTTTGTATGGCACACCACGCTCGCGGCAATAGGCATACAGGCTTTCCCTGCCCTGGACGCAGGCGCGCGCCTTGAGGCTGCCCGGCGGGTAGTAGATGCCGGCGTGGATGACTTCAGAATTGCGCGAGCTGGTGTGGGTCCCCATGGCTTCGGCCTGCTCGACGATGAGGACGTCGCGGCCCTGCAGGGCAAGCCGGCGGGCGATGGCCAGCCCGATGACCCCGGCACCCAGGATGATGCAGTCGGTATCGGCGCTCATGGCGTGGCCGCAGAGGGTTCCGGTGTCAGCGCAAAACTGCCCGCATGATGGATCAGGGGCGGCAACTGGCGGTAATGGCAGCGCTCGACCTGACCGACGAAGATGACGTGATCGCCCGCCTCATGCTGCGTCAGGTTGAAGCATTCCAGCCAGCCGGCGCAGCGGTCGTCATCCAGCATGGGCGTACCCGAAGGTGTCCGGCACAGGGTGATGCCATCGAAGCGCTCCTTCTGGGGCCCTCGTGCAAATCGCCGGGCCAGCGTGGCCTGCGACGCGGACAGGATGTGTACGACGTAACGCTGCATCGCGCGAAAGTGGGGCAGGGAGGACGCCGCCCTGGTCAGCGTCCACAGGATGAGCGGCGGTTCCAGGGACAGCGAATGAAAGGAGCTGATGGTGAGACCAAGCGGGTTGGCATCGGCGTTTTCGCCGGTGATGATGGTGACGCCCGTGGGAAAACGGCCCAGGACTTTGCGGAAGTGCCGGTCGTCGAAGTCAGGTGCAATAGGGGTCATTCCGGGTCGGTAGGTCAGGGCGCAAGCCGGCCCAGCGACCATCGGCCGTCCGGCTTGAGCGTGTAGGCGAGCCTGTCGTGCAGGCGACAGGGCCGGCCCTGCCAGAACTCGACGTAGTCCGGGACCAGGCGCAGCCCGCCCCAATGCGGGGGGCGGGGCGGGTGATCACCGAACTTCTGTTGATAGTGGACGACGCGCTCTTCGAGCGCCTCGCGGCTGATTTCGCGACTTTGCGGCGACGCCCATGCCCCGATGCGCGAACCCAGGGGCCGGCTCTGGAAATAGGCGTCGGAGTCGGCCGCCGGTATGGGGCTGACCCGCCCTTCCACGCGTATCTGGCGCTCCAGGCCCGGCCAGAAGAACAGCGCGCTCGCAAAGGGGTTGGCGGACAGCTCCCGGCCCTTGCGTGACGTGGTGTTGGTAAAGAAGACCAGGCCCTCTTCGTCGCATTCCTTGAGCAGCACCATGCGTGCCGAAGGGCGGCTGTCCGTGTTGCTGGTCGCCAGCGCCATGGCAGTGGCGTCGGGCAGGCCGGCCTGTATGGCCTGTTCCACCCAGACTTCAATCTGGCTTATGGGGGATTCAGGCAGCTTGTCTTCATTCAGGGTGTCGCGCTCATAGCTGCGGCGGATATCGGCCAGAGACATGCTCACCTCGACTGGGCTTCTGACGCAAAGGATCTAGTTTACCGGAATACCGCTTCAGCCCGGATGGGAGGCGGGCTTTTCATGCAGGGTCTGTACCAGTTGCTGCAGCCGGCGATCGCGGATGTTATGCCGATGCAGTGCGTGTGCGGTCTCCAGCACATACTCCAGACAGGCGCCATTGCGCCCGTGGGCACCATGCACCACGCGCACGAGCTGCTCGGCGGGCAGGTCGCGCACATAGGAATCCTTGCGCCGGTTCATGACGAAGGCCAGCGCACGCACATCGCCGGTACTGGTACGGCAGGCCAGCCAGCGCGGCAGATAGGCGCCGCTGGGCATCTCGCGCTGCCAGAGGGCGTCCATGGTTTCAGGCACGGCCGGTGCCGCGACCCGGAAGGCGACACCGCGACACGAGCCGCCATGATCCAGCCCGAAGACCAGCCCGGGCTGTTCCGGTGTTCCCCGGTTGATGCGCGACCATAGGCACAGGGCGCGATGATAGCCATGCAGGCGTGCATCGCGGCGTTCGATAAAATCGAACTCCGGCCGCCAGATGAGCGAGCCGTAGGCGAACACCCAGATATCCTGGCCCGGCTGCCAGTGGGACAGCGTCTGGCGCAGGGAGGCTTCGCGTTCGGCGGCGGGAAGGATGCGAAATGATGCGGGAGGCGGCGGCTGCGACACGATGGGATGGGAGAATCATGAAACAATGTCTTCATTCTGCGGGTTTGCACGGCGGATTTCAAGTTCAGCGCTTCCTTGAGCTGATGCCGCTGTTGCATGTCCCGCCACAAGAGTCATCGCCGGCCTGCCATGTTCCCTGAATCCCCTGTCGATCTCGAGCGCCGTTTCGGTGGTCTGCAACGCCTTTTCGGGCCGCAGGCCCTGACCTGTCTGGAGCAGGCCCATGTGCTGGTGGCCGGCATCGGCGGCGTGGGCAGCTGGTGCGCCGAGGCGCTGGCGCGATCGGGTGTGGGGCGCCTGACCCTGGTCGACATGGATCACGTGGCCGAATCCAATCTCAACCGCCAGTTGCATGCGCTGGAATCCACGCTGGGGCAAGCCAAGATCGGCGCCATGGCAGCGCGCATCCGCGATATCAATCCGCAGTGCCGTGTGGATCTGGTGGATGACTTCGTGTCGCCGGGCAATGTGGCCGCGCTGCTGCGCGATGTCCCCGATGTCATCGTCGACTGTACCGACCAGGTGCAGGCCAAGGTTGCACTGGTGCTCGAGGCGCGGCGCAGCGGGAGTGCGCTCATCATGTGCGGCGGCGCCGGGGGCAAGACGGATGTATTGACCCTGCGCGGCGGCGATCTGGCCCACGCCGTGCAGGATGCCTTGCTGGCACGCGTGCGTCATGTGCTGCGCCGCCATCACGGCTTTCCGGCGGGTACACCCCGCAAGGGGCGTGCTACTGCGCCGCGCATGGGCATCGAGGCCCTGTGGGTGGCCCAGGAGACGCGCCTGCCTGCGGCCCGGGAGTCGTTCGCTTCCGGGGCGACAGCCGGCCCGCAGGGCCTGTCCTGTGCAGGCTATGGTTCGCTGGTCACGGTCACAGCAGGCATGGGCATGGCCGCCGCCGGTCAGGCCCTGGCCCGTCTGCTGGCGTCTTCCTGATCCCCGGCGCTCGTCCTTTTTTGCTGTCTTGCCGGCGGGTCACGCTGCAGGAAGCGGGCCAGCATGGTGCCGGTGTGCGAGCGCTCGCCTTTCGCCATCACCCGTTCAGGCGTCCCCTGGGCCACCAGGCGTCCGCCGCCGTCACCGCCTTCGGGCCCCAGGTCGATGATCCAGTCGGCTTCGGCCACCACATCCAGATTGTGCTCGATGACCACCACGGTGTTGTCCGCGTCCACCAGGCGGTGCAGCACGGCGATGAGTTTTTCCACATCGGCGGTGGACAGGCCCACCGTGGGCTCGTCCAGCACGTATAGCGTGTGTGGCCGGCGCGCGGCACGTCCCGTGGTGCGTACGCCCTCATCGAGCCGCGCCTTGACCAGTTCGCTCACCAGTTTGATGCGCTGGGCTTCGCCGCCGGAAAGCGTCGGCGAAGGCTGGCCCAGCGTCAGATAGCCCAGGCCTACGTCCTGCATGAGCTGCAGTGCGCGGCGTATGCGGGTGTGGGCTGCAAAGAAAGGCAGGGCCTCATCCACGTTCATGTTGAGTACTTCACCGGCATTGCGCCCGTTCCAGGTCACACCCAGGGTGTCGCGGTTGAAGCGCTCGCCGTGGCAGGCATCGCACAGCACCTTGACGTCGGGCAGAAAGCTCATCTCCAGGGTGCGCATGCCCTGGCCTTCACACACGGGGCAGCGCCCGTCGCCGGTGTTGAAGGAAAAGCGCGAGGCGTTCCAGCCGCGCAGGCGGGCGTCGGGCGTGCTGGCGAACAGGCGGCGCACATCGTCCCAGAAGCCGATATAGGTGGCCGGGCAGGAACGTGGCGTCTTGCCGATGGGGGTCTGGTCGACTTCGAGCACGCGGGCCACGGCCTCCCAGCCCTGGATTTCGCGGCAGGCCTGCCAGGCGGGCGCAAGGGCCTTGCCTGCGGCCTGTGCCATGTTGGCGAGCAGTACATCGCGTGCCAGTGTGGACTTGCCTGAACCGGAAACACCGGTGACCACGGTCAGGCGTGCGAGCGGCACATCAGCATTCACCGATTGCAGATTGTGCAGGCGTGCCCGGCGTATCTTCAGGCGGGGTGCGCGCGTACCGACGCTGCGGCGCTGCCTTGCGGCATGGTCGAGCGGCGTGCGCAGATGGCGGCCGGTGATGGATGCGGGGCAATCCATGATGTCCTGCACGCTGCCCTGGGCAACCACGGTGCCGCCGCGCACCCCCGCGCCGGGGCCGATGTCGATCACATGATCGGCGCGCCGTATGGTGTCTTCGTCATGTTCCACCACGACCAGGGTATTGCCCTTGTGCTGCAGGGTGTGCAGGGCGTCGAGCAGGATGTGATTGTCGCGCGGATGCAGGCCGATTGTGGGTTCGTCGAGCACATAGCACACGCCCTGCAGGTTGGAGCCCAGCTGCGCCGCCAGGCGGATGCGCTGCGCTTCGCCCCCCGAAAGCGTGGGGGCCGAGCGGTCCAGCGCCAGATAACCCAGGCCCACGGTCTGCATGAAGTCGAGCCGGCTGCGTACTTCGGCCAGAATGTCGCGGGCGATCTCGACCTCGCGCCCTTCCAGCGTCAGGCCGTGGAAGAAGCGGCGTGCCTCGTCGACGGCCATGGCACCGAGCGCCGCAATGGAGTGATCCTGCCACAGCACGGCCCGCGATATGCGATTCAGACGCTCGCCTGCACAGCCCGGGCAGGTCTCGAGTGGCCCGTCTTCTTCCGTCCAGCTGCTTTCCTCGCCGGTCTGTTCCGCATCGAATCCGCGCAGGCGCACACCGGTGCCGAAGCATTCCGGGCACCAGCCATGGCGCGAGTTGTAGGAAAACTGGCGCGGGTCGGGCTCGGGAAAGCTGGTGCCGCAGCCCGGGCAGGCCCGGCGCACGGAAAACGGGTGTTCCCGGCCTTCGGCGTCGAGCACGATGAGGCGGCCGCGCCCGTGCTCCAGGGCTTCGGCAATGGCGGTGTGCAAGGCCTGTTCATGGGCCGGGTCCACCGTCAGCCCGGCGACGGGCAGCTCGATGTGGTGTTCGCGGAAACGGTCCAGCCGGGGCCAGGGTGCCACGGGTGTCCATTGTCCGTCCACGCGCAGCTGCGCATGGCCGCGCGCCTGCGCCCATTTCGCCAGATCCGTGTAATACCCCTTGCGGGCGGTGACCAGGGGCGCGAGCAGGTGAACAGTCTCGCCCCTGTGCGCGGTCATGATGCGGGCAAAGATGCGCGCCGGCGTCTGTGCCTGCACCGGAATGTGGCAGTCCGGGCACATCTGGGTGCCCAGACGCACATAGAGCAGGCGCAGGAAGTGGTGGATTTCCGTCATGGTGGCAACGGTGGACTTGCGTCCGCCCCGGCTGGTGCGCTGTTCGATGGCCACGGTGGGCGGGATGCCGTAGATGGCGTCCACGTCGGGCTTGCCGGCGGGCTGGACGATGGCGCGCGCATAGGCATTCAGCGATTCCAGATAGCGCCGCTGCCCTTCGTTGAACAGGATGTCGAAGGCCAGTGTCGATTTGCCCGATCCGGAAACACCGGTGATGACGGTGAACCTGTCCTGGGGGATGTCGACACTCAGGCTCCTGAGGTTGTGTTCGCGCGCGTTCACGATGCGGATGTCGCTGTGTCCGCCGGCCGGTGCCTGTGCAAGGGCGGTCTGCGGTTCGCGCAGGACGGATGGCCCTGCATGGGCACCGCGGACGATGGCCGCCTCGTATTCGCGCAATGCCTGTCCGGTGTGCGAGTGTCTGTTTTCCATGAACGTCTGCGGCGTCCCCGTGGCGACGATTTCGCCGCCGGCATCGCCACCTTCCGGACCCAGGTCGATGATCCAGTCGGCGGCGCGGATGACATCCAGGTTATGTTCGATGATGATGAGGGAGTGCCCGGCATCGAGCAGCTTGCGGAAAGCCTGCATCAGGCGCGCGACGTCATCGAAATGCAGGCCGGTGGTCGGCTCGTCGAACAGGAAGAGGCTGCCCTTGATGGCCAGCCGGTCGATGGGGCGCTTGCGCCGGCCGGCTGCAGCCAGGTGACCGGCAAGCTTCAGGCGCTGGGCTTCGCCCCCGGAGAGCGTGGGCACGGGCTGACCCAGGTGCAGGTATTCCAGGCCCACGTCGGCGAGTGGCGCCAGCCCCTGCTGCACTTCGCGCAGGCCCTGGAAGAATGCCATGGCTTCGTTCACCGTCATCGCCAGCACCTCATGGATGGCGGCGCTGCGCCCCTGGTGCTCCAGCCGCACTTCGCGGATCTCGGGCCGGAAGCGCGTGCCGTCGCAGTCCGGGCAGCGCAGGTAGATATCGGACAGGAACTGCATTTCGACATGCTCGAAGCCGGTGCCGCCGCAGCCCGGGCAGCGGCCATCGCCGGTGTTGAAGCTGAATGTCGCTGCAGTGTATCCACGTTGTTGAGACAATTCGGCCTTGGCGAACAACTTGCGGATGGCGTCGTAGGCGCCCACATAGCTGGCCGGATTGGAACGCGCCGTCTTGCCGATCGGCGTCTGGTCCACCAGGATGACGTCGGCCAGACGCTCCGTGCCCAGCAGCGCAGCGTGTGCGCCGGGTGACTCGGTGGGGCGACCCAGGTGACGCAGGAAGGCGGGATGGAGCACGTCCTGTATCAGGGTTGACTTGCCCGAGCCGGAAACGCCGGTCACGCATACCAGCCGTTCCAGCGGGAAGGCGACGGAAATATTCTTGAGGTTGTTTGCCTGCACCCCTTCGAGCAGCAGGCGCGGTGTATTTTTGGCCACGGGCCGGGGCCGGGGGGCTTCGACGTGGCGACGCCCGCCCAGATATTCGCCGGTGAGCGTGTCCGCCGCGCGCAGGGCTTCGGGGCTGCCATCGAAGACGATGCGTCCACCGCGCTCGCCGGGCCCCGGCCCGATATCGATGATGCGATCCGCAGCCACCATGACCTGGGGATCGTGCTCGACCACAACCAAGGTATTGCCGTTGTCGCGCAGGCGGTGCATGGTTTCCACGATGCGGTGGATGTCGCGCGGGTGCAGGCCGATCGAGGGCTCGTCCAGCACGAACAGGGTGTTGACGAGCGAGGTGCCCAGTGCCGTCGTCAGGTTGATGCGCTGCACTTCGCCACCGGACAGGGTGCGGCTCTGGCGATCCAGTGTCAGGTAGCCCAGGCCCACGTCGCACAGGTAGCCAAGGCGGCTGCGTACTTCATCAAGCAGCAGCGACAGCGCTGCGTCCATGCTCGCGCCAAAGCTCAGGTCCGTAAAGAAGTCCCGTACGCGGCCTATGGGCAGACGCATCAGGTCCATCATGCCAAGGCCCGGCAGGGCATCGGCCTGCGCCTGGGTCCAGTGCGTGTGGGGTGGCACGAAGCGTGCATAGCCCGGCGCCACGGGTACAGGCGCCGCGCCCAGGCGCCACAGCGCGGATTCCGGCTTCAGGCGCGCACCCCGGCAATCCGGGCAGGGCGTATAGCTGCGGTACCGGGACAGCAGCACACGCACGTGCATGCGATAGGCGCGACTTTCCAGCCAGGCGAAGAAGCGGCGCAGTCCATACCATTGCGTATCCCAGGCCTTGCGGCCGTCACGCCAGTCCGGTGTCCCTTCGATGACCCACTGTTTCTCGCGTTCGTCCAGCGCGGACCAGGGGGTGTCCAGGCGGATGCCGGCTGTCTGGGCATAAGCTTCCATCTCTTCCTGGAAGACCTTGTAGGTGGCGGTCTGCAGGGGGCGTATGGCGCCTTCACGCAGGCTCTTGCTTTCGTCGGGAATCACCAGCTGATAGTCGATGCCCATGACGCGGCCGAAGCCCCGGCAGGTTTCGCAGGCGCCCAGTGGTGAATTGAAGGAGAAGCTGCTGGGCAGCGGATCGGCATAGCTGATGTCGCAGTTGGCGCAATGCAGATGACGGCTGAAGCGCCAGATGGTTTCGGGTGTGTGATCGGGTACGAAGACGGCGATATGGCCCCGTCCCTGGCGGAAGGCCTGCTCCAGCGCATCCATCACCCGCTCGGGCTCGGCCCTGCTCATGCGGAAGCGATCCTGCACGACATGCAGCACCCGCAGCGTTGTGGTCTGGGCCTTGCGCCGCCGGCTGCCGGCGGGGGGCGGCGTGGTCACGGTGCGCATTTCCTCGCCATGCACGCGCACGTAGCCCTGCTGGTCAAGTGCGGCGCGCACCTCTTCTTCGGTGAAGTTGCCCGGCACCGTCACTTCGAAGGTAATGACCAGACGGGGGTCGTCTGCGGCACATCGCCCGGCGAGAGTCTCGCGCACCGAGTGCGGATCATCGCGGGTGATATGACGGCCGCAGCCCTGACAGTACAGCTGCGCCATGCGCGCAAACAGCAGTTTCAGATGGTCGTTGAGCTCGGTCATGGTCCCGACCGTGCTGCGCGAGTTGCGTACCGGATTCACCTGATCGATGGCGATGGCGGGCAGTATGCCTTCAATGCGATCGACCTGTGGCTTGTCCATGCGATCCAGGAACTGGCGTGCGTAGGGCGAAAAGGTTTCCACATAGCGTCGCTGGCCTTCGGCATACAGGGTGTCGAAGGCCAGCGAGCTCTTGCCCGACCCCGAAACACCGGTCATCACCAGCAGCTGGCCGGTGCGGATGTCAAGGTCGAGGTTTCTGAGGTTGTTCTGGCGGGCGCCACGAATGCGGATGTCGGAATTCATGACGCTATGATAAACCCGCAGGCGCGCAGATGTTAGAATGAGCGGTTCCGTATCCGTCCCATGTCCGTATTCCCGTCGTTGAGGTCATCATGAAAGAAATCAACCGCAATCGTCGCAACACCATCGAACGCCGCTGCCTGGGCAAAGCCTTCAAGCGCCTGTTCGTGAATGCACCCAAGGAAACCTTCAAGATGCTCGAGAAGGTGAAGCGCGCCTGAATTATTGGCGCTATTGCATCAGGTTATCGTCCGGATCATCGCTTTCGGGCGGTTCGCGCAGGTCGAAAGGCAGGATTTCATTCAGATCTTCCGACCACGCCACTTCTTCTCCGGCGGCATCCACCTTGATGAAGCGCACGCCCTGCAGGCTCGCCAGCTGTATGCCCCACAGGTATTCACACAGGTAGATCGTGTCAGGCTCTTCAGGCAGGCCGCCACGGCCGCCCAGAAGGCGTGCCCCGGTGCCGCCGATCTGTACCGTGGTGCCGTCGCCCGGTTCCTGTCCCGGCAGCAGCGGCACCGCGTAGAGCACATATTCGTAACCCGTCTCGGTCGCCTCCATCACTTCTGCAAGCACCGGCTTGCCCAGCCAGGCACTCAGCGCATCCGCAGTGCGGGCGAGCAGAGCCAGTTCGGCCTCGGTGAAATGCAGGGGGTTGAGCAGGTAAGGGGGCAACGCGGGCATAACAAGGTCTTGGTAGCAGCAGTTTTTCCTGGTCCGGCTAATTTTTTTTGAGATTCAGTTCGTCTATGAGTCAATACGTTTTTACCATGAATCGGGTCGGCAAGATGGTGCCGCCCAAGCGGCAGATACTGCGCGATATTTCCCTGTCCTTCTTCCCCGGCGCCAAGATCGGCGTACTGGGGCTCAACGGTTCGGGCAAATCCACCTTGCTGCGCATCATGGCGGGCGAGGATCGCGAGATCGATGGCGAAGCCATTGCCATGCCTGGTCTCAGGATAGGCTATCTGCCACAGGAACCGCAACTGGATCCCGGGCATACAGTACGTGAATCCGTCGAGGCCGGCCTGGGTGAAATCTTCCAGGCACGTGCCCGCCTGGATGAAGTCTATGCCGCCTATGCCGAGCCCGATGCGGATTTCGACGCCCTGGCCAACGAACAGGCCGAGCTCGAGGCCATCATCGAAGCGGCCGCCTCCAGCGGCAGCGACGATATCGAGCACCAGATGGAGATTGCTGCCGATGCGCTGCGTCTGCCACCCTGGGACGCGGTGGTGGGCAATCTCTCGGGGGGCGAGAAGCGTCGCGTCGCCCTGTGCCGCCTGCTGCTGTCCAAGCCCGACATGCTGCTGCTCGATGAACCCACCAACCACCTCGATGCCGAAAGTGTCGAATGGCTGGAGCAATTCCTGCGCGTTTTTCCGGGCACCGTGGTGGCGGTGACCCACGACCGCTATTTCCTGGACAATGCGGCGGGCTGGATCCTCGAGCTCGACCGCGGGCACGGCATCCCCTGGAAAGGCAATTACACGTCCTGGCTCGAACAGAAGGAAGCGCGGCTGAAGCAGGAAGAGGCGTCCGAGTCTGCACGCCAGCGCACCATCAAGAAAGAGCTGGAGTGGGTGCGCCAGAATCCCAAGGGCCGTCAGGCCAAGGCCAAGGCGCGTCTGGCCCGTTTCGAGGAGCTGTCCTCGCACGAATACCAGCGACGCAACGAGACCCAGGAAATCTTCATCCCCGTGGCCGAGCGCCTGGGCAACGAGGTGATCGAATTCAATGGGGTCAGCAAGGGCTATGGCGAGCGTCTGCTGATCGACGGGCTCAGCTTCAAGGTGCCGCCCGGCGCCATCGTCGGCATCATCGGCCCCAACGGTGCCGGCAAATCCACGCTGTTCCGCATGCTGGCCGGCCAGGAGCAGCCCGATTCCGGCGAAATCCGCATCGGCCAGACGGTACAGCTGGCCTATGTTGACCAGTCGCGCGATGCCCTGCCGGACGACAAGACCGTGTTCGAGACCATTGCCGACGGTTCCGATGTGCTCAATGTCGGCCGCTTTGAAATGCCTTCGCGCGCCTATATTGGTCGCTTCAACTTCCGCGGTTCCGACCAGAACAAGCGCGTGGGTGATCTGTCGGGCGGTGAGCGCGGACGGTTGCACCTGGCAAAGACACTCATCAGCGGCGGCAACGTGCTCCTGCTCGATGAACCATCCAATGATCTGGATGTCGAAACATTGCGGGCGCTTGAAGACGCCCTGCTGGAATTCGCCGGCTGTGTCATGGTCATCAGCCACGATCGCTGGTTTCTCGATCGCATTGCAACGCATATTCTTGCGTTCGAGGGGGATTCCCGGGTCGTCTTCTTCGATGGCAACTATCAGGAGTACGAAGCCGACAAACGCGCACGTCTGGGCGAAGAAGCCGCCAAGCCGCGTCGCATCCGTTTCAAGCCTTTGAAATAAGCCTGCGGCTCCGGTCGTGCCATCGCGTTATTGCGACGCTCTATAATCAGGGTATACCCGTCCTGCCATCAGGCACGGACGGGGTTTGCCACAAGGTTTCAGGAGAGGCATCATGAAAACGCAACAGGCAATCCGTGCTGCAGCTGTGGCCATCTTCACCCTCGCATTGGCGGGATGTTCATCCTGGGATGGCATGAGTCAGCGCCAGAAAGGCGCGGTCGGCGGCGCCGCCGTCGGCGGTGTGGCCGGTGCCGCCATCTCCGGCGGTAGCGTGCTGGGCACGGTCGGGGGCGCCGCCATCGGTGGTGTCGTGGGCGACCAGATCGGCAAGAATCGGTAGGTTCCAACCCCGCAGTTCTGACGGGGCGCCCGGCGCGTTCAGGCCCTACACTGGTTCCCTGATCCGTCGATGGGGAATCCGCCATGCCCGCTGATGTCTCTACGGGTGCACAGGCCCGTTTCAATCGCCTGCACGTCGCTACACGATTAACGGATGAACAGCGTGCTGCAGCCTGTTCGTCTGCGCCACGCACTCTGGTGCTTGCGGCTGCGGGTTCGGGCAAGACGGCAACGCTTGTCGCCCGTGTCGCATATGCGCTCAGTCATGCGCATTGCCAGCCCCGTCATGTACTCGCAGTGGCGTTCAACCGGCGCGCCGCCATGGAATTGCGCGAGCGTCTGCGTACTTGTCTGGCACCTGTTTCAGCTCAGCCGTGTGCGGCACGTGCACTGACGCTGCATGCGCTGGGGCTGTCCATCGTCAGCCGCGTCGAAGGCCGGCGGCCGCTTGTGCTGCAGGCGGGCACCGGTGCGGGCGCGCGCTTGCTCGACGAGGTGCTTGCCGCGCTGCTCGCATCCGACACGACTTTTCTGGATCACTGGCTGCTGTATTGCCTGTTTTCAGGCGAGTGCGTGCGTCATCCGGCTGAGTTTTCCAACCGGCGGCAGTGGCAGTCGTTTGTGCGTGCCCAGGGCGTGATCCGGGGGCGGCAGGCGGGTTTTCTGACGCGCCGGGGCGAGCTGCTGCCCACGCAGTTCGAGCAGGCGGTTGCCGACTGGCTGGACCTGCATGGTGTGCCTTACCAGTATCGCCGGCTCGGGCTGGCCGGAGTCGCGGTGCGCAATGCCTTGCCCCGCCATCGCTCGCCCCTGGCCGGCCGTCGCGGATTTCATTTGCCGGCGTTGCGCATGTGGATCATCTGCCTTGCCGGGTCGCCACGGGAGGCTGCACCTGCCGGCGTTCTTGCCGGTTTTTTGTTTCTTGAGCTCCGACAGTTCCAGTCCGCCCAGGCCTTTGGCCGGTTGCGACATTGGCTGCAGGCCCGGACAGGCATGATGTTGCCAAAGGCGGCCGTAGTGCTTTCACGCCTGGGCCAGCCGCTCACTGCCGACCAGCGCCGTTTTCTGTTGCGCTTCCTGAGCCTGGCACGTCTTTCCGGACGTGACCCGCAGGCGATGCGCCATGCGGGCATGTGCGGGCGCGATCCGGGACGCACCGCGCTGCATCTGCCGTTGCTCGAGCGTCTGTGCACTGCGTGGTCACAGGCCCTGGAACGCCGGCACGCCATCGATTTCGAAGGCATGCTGCATACGGCCGCCGACCATCTGCTCCAGGGGCGCTACCAGGCACACTGGCAGCTCGTGCTGGTGGACGAGTTTCAGGACACCTCGGCCGCCGGCCTGCGTCTGCTGCAGGCATTGCTGCGGGCGAACCCCGCCTGCCGGCTGTTTGCTGTGGGTGATGACTGGCAATCCATCTATCGTTTCGCCGGTGCCATGCCCGATGTCATTGCCCGCTTTGCACGATATTTTGGTCCGCCGGCCACCGTCTGTCTGAGTCGCACCTTTCGTTTCGATCAGTCGCTGGCTGATGCGGCCAGTACCTTCATTCGGCAGAACCCGTCGCAGCTGCCCAAGCCGGTGCGCGCGCGGCCGCCGCACGGGCAGGCTGCGGTCGTGCTGGCGCATCACTGGGGGGCGGCGCAGGCCGAGGCCTCACTGCTGGCCTGCCTTGAAGAGCTCGAGCGCAGTGCACCGCCGGCCTGCGCAAGCGTATTCCTGCTGGGGCGCTACCAGCATCAGCGCCCGGCGGGCCTGTCGCGCTGGCAGCGGGATTTTCCCCGCCTGAAGTTGGGTTTCCATACCATTCATGCCGTCAAGGGGCTGGAGGCGGATCAGGTCATTCTTCTCGGTCTGCATGGCGGGTTGCACGGCTTTCCGTGCGAAATTCAGAGCGATGCGCTGCTCGATCCGGTGCTGCCGGCGGCCGAAGCCTTCGCGCATGCCGAGGAGCGCCGGCTGTTCTACGTGGCATTGACACGCTCGCGTGGCCGTGTCTATCTACTGGCCGATGCCACCCGGCCGTCGGTGTTTGTAGACGAGTTGCAGGCCCTGGCGGGGAGGGGTGCACTCGCCCTGCGCCGGCTGCCCCTGAACCCGTCGCAGATGTGAGGCGGTCTTATGCCTTAAACTATGGGTTTACCGAATTTTTCATTTCAGGAATGAATTCATGAGCGCCCGCCCGCTTCTTCATCAGCTTGCCCGTCTGGGGCTGGCCGGTCTTCTGCTGGGGGTGCTGCCCTCGCTGTCGGCCCAGCCCATCCGTATTGGCGAGCTTAACAGCTACAAGGCCCAGCCCGCCTTTCTTGGCCCCTATCGTAACGGCATGGAGCTGGCCGTTGAGCAGATCAACGCCGCCGGCGGCGTGAATGGCCGGCAGCTCGAGCTCGTCGTGCGTGATGACAACGGCAATCCCGGCGATGCCGTGCGCACTGCCGAAGAGCTGTTCTCACGCGAGAAGGTCGATGTGCTCACGGGCACTTTCCTCTCGCATGTGGGCATGGCCGTCAGCGACTTTGCACGCCACAAGAAGCGCTTCTTCCTTGCTTCCGAGCCGCTGACCGACAAGCTGGTGTGGTCGGACGGCAATCGCTATACCTATCGTCTGCGGGCTTCCACCTATATGCAGGTGGCCATGCTGATTCCCGAAGCGGTCAAGATGAACAAGCAGCGCTGGGCCATCGTCTACCCGAACTATGAATACGGCCAGTCGGCCGTGGCCACGTTCAAGACCTTGCTCAAGCAGGCACAGCCCGATGTGGAGTTCGTGGCCGAGCAGGCCACTCCCCTGGGCAAGGTGGATGCGGGCAGCGTCGTCCAGGCGCTGGCCGGTGCACGCCCCGATGCCTTGTTCAATGTGCTGTTTGCCACGGATCTGACGCGCTTCGTGCGCGCCGGCCAGCAGCGGCGCTTCTTCGATGGGCTGTCGGTGGTCAGCCTGCTCACGGGTGAGCCGGAATACCTCGATCCCCTGCGCGCCGAAACGCCGGAAGGCTGGGTCGTCACCGGCTATCCCTGGTACGGAATCGACACGCCGGAGCACCAGGCCTTCCTCGAAGCCTATCAGGCGCGCTACAACGACCATCCCCGCCTGGGTACGGTGGTGGGCTACAGCGCCATCCAGTCGCTGGCGGCGGGTATCGCGCGTGCCGGCTCCACCGACACCGAAGCGCTCATCGAAGCTTTCAAGGGGCTGGAGCTCATGACGCCGTTCGGACCCATCGAGTATCGCGGACAGGACAATCAATCCACCATGGGCGCCTATGTGGGGCGTCTTGCGGTACGCGATGGCCAGGGCGTGATGGTGGATATCCGCTACGCTGACGGCGCCAGTGTGCAGCCGCCCGATGAACTCGTGCGTCAATGGCGTCCGGCATCGGCTGATCAGCCCTGAAGGGGCCTGTCTGAATGATGTTTTCCGGGTGGGTGGTCCAGTTCCTGAACGGGCTGGCCGACGCCTCTTCCCTGTTTCTGGTGGCATTGGGCCTGTCGCTGATCTTCGGGGTCACGCGCGTGGTCAACTTCGCCCATGGCTCGTTGTACATGCTGGGCATTTTCCTGGCCACCAGTCTGGTGCAATGGCTGGCACCGGGCACGGCCTGGGGTTTCTGGCTCAGCATCGTGCTGGCGGCGCTTGCCACCGCGGCACTGGGCGCCATCCTTGAATTGCTGGTCCTGAGGCGCATCTATCCGGCGCCCGAGCTGTTCCAGCTGCTTGCCACCTTTGCGCTCGTGCTCATCATCGGCGATGTGGCGCTCTGGGCGTGGGGGCCCGAGGACATCCTGGGGCCACTGGCGCCGGGGCTGGATGGTGCTGTGCGCATCGGCAGCTATTATCTGCCGACCTACGACATCTTTCTCATGGTTCTGGGGCCGCTGGTACTGCTGCTGGTCTGGCGTCTGGTGGCCCGTACCTACTGGGGCGCCCTGTTGCGCGCAGCCACGCAGGATCGCAGCATGCTGGCGGCTCTGGGCGTCAATCAGGCATGGCTGTTCACTGCAGTGTTCGCCCTGGGCGCCGGTCTGGCGGGCCTGGGCGGCGCGCTGCAGCTGCCGCGCCAGCCGGCCAGCCTGCAGCTGGATCTGGGTGTCATCGCCGATGCCTTTGTCGTGGTGGTAGTGGGTGGCATGGGCTCTCTGCCGGGCGCCTATGTTGCGGCCTTGCTGATCAGCCAGATCAAGGCCTTGTGCATTGCCCTGGGTACGGTGTCGCTGTTCGGGATAGCCCTGGATTTCACCCGCCTGACACTGGCGGCCGAGTTCATGCTCATGGCTGTGGTGCTCGTGTTCCGGCCCTGGGGGCTCTTTGGGCGTGTCCCTGCAACCCAGCGCGCCCAGGCCCATGAGGCCGCTGTGCTGCGTCCGGCAGGTCGCCGGACGCGCACGGGTTTTGTGCTGCTGCTGGCCGCTCTGGCCGCCTTGCCGCTGGTGTCGACGGCCTGGCCCTATGTACTGGTACTCATGCTCGATGTGATGCTGGCCGCCCTGTTTGCCCTGAGTCTGCATTTCATGATGGCGCCGGGCGGCATGATGTCTTTCGGGCACGCGGCCTATTACGGGCTGGGGGCCTACGGTGCAGCCTTGCTGGCCAAGACCGTCGGCCTGCCCATGGTGCCGGCCTTTGCGCTGGGGGTGGTGGTGGCGGGCGCGGGGGCGGCGCTGTTCGGCTGGTTCTGTGTGCGCCTGTCGGGCGTCTATCTGGCGATGCTGACGCTGGCGTTCGCACAGATCGTCTGGTCGCTGGCCTATCAGTGGGATGGCCTGACCGGCGGTTCGAACGGCATCATCGGCGTATGGCCGGACCAGGCGCTGTCGGGCACCCGTTACTATTATTTTGCGCTTGCCCTGGTGGCGGTATCGGCCTGGCTGCTGCGCCGTCTGGTGTTTTCCTCCTTCGGCCTGGCGATGCGGGCCAGCCGGGATTCACCCTTGCGTGCCCAGGCTCTGGGCATGGATGTGCGGCGCATCCAGTGGCTCGCTTTCATCATTTCCGGTCTGTTTGCCGGGCTTGCCGGCAGCCTGTTTGTCTTTGCCAAGGGCGGTGTATCGCCCGAAGCCCTGTCGATCGCGCGCTCGGTGGATGCCCTGGTCATGGTGTTGCTCGGTGGCCTGCACAGTCTTGCCGGTCCGCTGCTGGGCGCGGGGGCCTTCCAGGTCCTGCAGGATGGTTTTGCCGGCATCACGGAGTACTGGCATGCGGCCTTCGGCGCCATCATCCTGGTGCTGGTGCTGGCTTTCCCGGCGGGTCTGGCCGGCGCCTTTTCCCGGAGACGGGCCGGGGGCGGGGAGGCGGCAGCATGACAGCGGCACTGCTTCGCGTCCAGGGCCTGACCAAGGCTTTTGGCGCCCACCGTGCGGTGGACGGTATCAGTTTCGATCTGGCACCGGGCGAGATTCTTGCACTCATCGGGCCCAACGGTGCCGGCAAGACGACCAGCTTCAACATGATCAACGGGCAGCTGCGCGCCGACGCCGGCAGCGTGCTCTATGATGGCCAGGCCGTACTCGGACGTTCGCCGCATGCCATCGCGCGCATGGGAGTGGGGCGCAGCTTCCAGGTGGCCGCGAGCTTCTCCTCGCTCAGTGTGTGCGAGAACGTGCAGATGGCCTTCATCGCCCATCATCGCCAGATCTACCGTTTCTGGACCCGTGCGGGATCGCGCTGGGCGGAGCAGTCCCGGGCCCTGCTGGCGCAGGTGGGCCTGGCCGGCGAGGCGGAGCGCATCTGTCGCGAGCTGGCCTATGGTGATGTGAAGCGCCTGGAGCTGGCCATGGCGCTGGCGGGCGAGCCGCGCCTGCTGCTCATGGATGAACCCACAGCCGGCATGGCACCGGGCGAGCGTCAGGAGCTCATGGCGCTCGTGTGCCGGCTGGCCCAGGCGCGCAACATGGCAGTGCTGTTCACCGAGCACAGCATGGATGTGGTATTTGCGCATGCCCGGCGTATCATCGTCATGGCGGGCGGACGCATCGTCGCAAACGGTCCGCCGGAGGCGGTACGCGCCGATCCGCAGGTCCAGCGGGTTTATTTCGGCCACGCAGAGGCGGCATCATGAATGCGCCCGCGCAACCGTCAAAGACTGTCCTGCTGCAGGTCAGTGGCCTGTGCGCCTGGTATGGGGCTGCGCAGATACTCTTCGATGTCGAGCTGTCATTGCAACGGGGAGAGGTGCTCGCCCTCATGGGACGCAATGGCGCGGGCAAGTCGACGACATTCAAGGCCATCATGGGACTGACACGACGCCGGGCGCATACCCTGGATTTCATGGGACATGATATTCGCCATGCGCGGTCGCACGAGATCGCGCGCCTCGGCCTGGCCTATGTGCCCGAAGATCGCCGTATCTTCACTGACCTGACGGTGGCCGAGAACCTGCGCACCGGGCGCCAGCCGCCGCGGCGTTGGCCCGACGGCACGGACTTGCCTGCCTGGGACGTGGATGCCGTGCTCGAGCTGTTTCCCAATCTGGCGCCGATGCTGTCGCGGCGCGCCGATCAGATGAGCGGCGGCGAGCAGCAGATGCTGTCCGTGGCCCGCAGCCTCATGGGCAATCCCTATGTGGTGCTGCTCGACGAGCCGTCCGAGGGTGTGGCGCCCATTATCGTGGAGCGCATGACGGCCATGATTCAGGCCGTGCGCGCCCGCGGTGTCAGTGTCCTGCTGTCCGAGCAGAATCTGGATTTTGCCGGCCGTGTGGCGAATCGTGCCATCGTGCTGGAAAAGGGGCAAGTCGCCCATCAGGGACCGATGCAGGTCCTGATGGAGGATGCCGCCCTGCGGGCGCGTTATCTGGGGCTGTGAGTTGGAGGGTGCGATACAGTCGTTTATCTGGCAGATCTGATCAAAATCGAGATAGTGTTTTTCGATTATCGAAGTGAATTTTCTCAATTAAACAAGACTGGTGTAATCGTCTTAATCTTCGTTGTCAGAACTTATAGTCCTGTCAAAATCTGACTGACCAGTAAAGCTGATCGGTACCTGTCTTGTACGATTCACGCGTAAATCAAAAACATCAAATCGGTTGTAATAACCAACAACGTCATGTACACGTTTTGGTTCCACGCACTTTGATACATCAATATCGGCAACGCACAGGCCTTCGGTTTCGCATAAAGTATCACTGATAATTTTTCCGGATGGGTCAAGTACCATCGATACAGCTTTGGGTGAATCTGCCAACATCTGCATCGTAGTGTCATCCAAATATTGAGCCAGAAAGGCTTTCGCAGTGTCATCGTATGGCGTAGATGCAACAATATTGAATGCTTTTGCTTCGAACGAATGTGCAGCAGCACGAATCCGGATAGCCTCCTCAAGATCGTACCCAGGTTCTCCTGATGCGGTTCTATCAGCGACTACCGCAGGATATGAGGATATATGTACTTGCTCTCCTTGTGCCATCAGACAATATCGCGCAAGTGGGTTCGTGTTTTCGCCGCAGATTAGCATTCCAATTTTTCCGAGCTCTGTATCAGATACCCGCAATCCTGCACCGTCTCCATTGGCCCAAACCAGTTTCTCTGCAAAGGTTGGCACTAGCTTTCGATGGTGATTCAGTACAGTTCCCGTGTTCGAGATCAATATATTTGAATTCCAAATACACCCAACACTTACTGAGGTCGCTTCGCTAAAGCCGATAGATACAAAGATATCGTGTTGCGCTGCGGTTGAACGAATTTGGTCAATTTCCGGGCCGTCGACATAAATTGCGTTTGCTGCAAGATAAGAAAAAAGGCCATGTGAGTCAATTGGAGCAGTGACCCGACACCAGGTCGGATAACCTGGAATGAAAGCTTCTGAAAAGGCAAGGAGCTTGACTCCTCGGCTGGAGGCATCTCGTATTACGTGACATACCTTGTCAACTGTTTGTCCGATGTCCCCTAATACGGGCGCAACGTGCGCGGCCGCAACTTTATATTTCGGGTAACGTCTCATGGTGCATCCCTTATATCCGTTCCTGATCAGATCATGACTGATATTCTGTCCGAGAGGTTGCGGTCCCAGTATCAAGGCTAATTGTACCGGAACCGCCCTATAATATCTTATTTATTGAATTGAGATATTTCTTGTCTTAACTACGTGGCCGATCTTTTCAGAATCATCGTTGATGATGTCGGCAAATTCTTGTTGAGTTCCACCAATAGGAATGGATCCGGTTGCTTTCAATGCCGATATCATGGGTTCACTTCCAAGTGCTCTATTGAGTGCGGTATTAACCTTATCAATGATGAATTGAGGCGTACCTTTGGGCGTCATGATTCCATACCAGGCCATGGAGTTCACATCCGGCAGTTCCAGCTCTTCAAATGTAGGTACTTCTGGTAGGCTCGCCAGACGTTCTGGGGCTGCAACGGCCAGCGCGCGTAACTTGCCGGACTGAATGTGTGCTTGGGAGGAGGAAATCTGATCGCAAATCGCATCTACACGACCACCAATCACATCAGCCATTGCAGGTCCAGACCCCTTGTAGGGAATATGCATCATTTTGGTATCAGACGATGCCATAAACATTTCGCACATGATGTGATTGATACCGCCGATACCAGCAGAGGCGAAACTATGCTGATCCGGATTTTTCTGCAGCAAGGCGATGAACTCGCCCATGGTCTTTGCGGGTACCGTATCATTGACGGCCAATACGTTAGGCACTGCTGCAACCCGGATGACAGGCAGCAATGCGTCGTGAGGATCATAGTCCAGTTGCATCACGATGGGATTGACCACATGCGTAGAGACTGTCGCTACACCGAGGGTATAGCCATCTGCATCCGCCTTGGCCAGTGCGCTTGCGCCAATGGAGCCGCCAGCACCTGCACGATTCACGGGGACAACGGGTTGGCCTAATTCTTTAGATAGATAGTCCGCGGCCAACCGTCCAACAATGTCAGTAGCGCCACCCGGCGCGAAGGGAATTATCATTGTTATAGGGCGTGTAGGATAATCAGCCTCGGCTTGTGCCACTGAAACGACGCCAAATAAGCTTATTGTTATTGTTTGCAATAGTTTGGAAAAGATCATTATATGTCTCCTCTGTTATATGAAGATAAAATGGGTGCGATGGAAATTACTACTCTAAGTGATTCCTGCTATAAATCGACGTGTCCGTCTAACGCTAGTTTCCCAAGAATCTGGGGAAACGTTTCTCTTTAAATGCCGCTTTTCCTTCCTTATGATCATTACTCTCATAACATTCGCGAACTCGTCGCGCAAAATAGGCATTATCTATGTGCTGCGGTGTTTGAGTTAATGCATTAATCATTTCTTTTGCCAATGTGAGTGTCATGGGGGCATTTTGATTAACTTCGCTTATATATTGATTGACAAATTTATCCAACTGCTCGTCTGCAATCACATAATGCACTAGTCCGCGATTAAGAGCTTCTTCCGCCGTAAAGCGACGAGCAGAGAGCAATATATCAAGAGCCGTCGCGGCGCCTGTTTGACGTATAATGTTCGCAACAGCGGAAAGACGATATCCTATTCCGAGGCGTGCAGCGGGAATTGCAAATATTCCGGTGACACTCGCGATACGGATATCGCAACAAAGTGCTATTCCCATGCCTACTCCAAGGCAATAGCCTCTGATCTTTGCAATCGTAGGTTTTGGATAGTTTAATATCATTAATTGTACTTCTTCTACTATCTCTTCGTATAGCTGAACGTCTTCTGATTTGGTGCGTAACTGTTCAAATTCAGAAATATTAGCTCCGCTGACAAAAGCTTTATCGCCTGCGCCGAGAAAAACGATTGATCTCACATCACTATCTTGTGCGAAACGCACGAGTGCATTCTTCAATTTCTCCCACATGACGAATGAAACGGCATTGTAACGCTTCGGGTCATTGAAAATTATCTGGCCAGTCGCTGCAGTTTTTTTGATGATTATCGATTCTCTGATGTTATCCATCGGGTTTCCTTTCCCTTCCCGTTTATTCATTATTCTTTTTCTTGGACGGACGCAGCTGATAATAGTTGATGGCGTTTCGAAGGTGTTCACGCATCGCATTGCGAGCATCAGATGGTTTTTTGTTTTTTATTGCTATGAAAATTTCCTGATGTTCATGTTCAATTTGTAGTGCACGTTCGCTGCCGTCAGCCTTGTAACGTAGAGTTCTGATTCCTTTGTGGATAACTTCATGAAGGTATGCCATCAGCTGTTTGAAGTGAGGATTATTTGTCGCATCGGCAATTGCCAAATGAAAATCAATCGCTGATTGGGCGCCTTGTTGCCAATTTCCAGCGCCTTGATTAACCCTCATTAGAGCCTGTTCCAGTCTTTCGGCTTGCGCCTTAGTACGTGTATTTGCGGCAATAGCAGCCGCCCCTGATTCAATTTCAACACGCAAATCATAAATATGTTTCAAATTTTCCAGATCTAGGAGATCGTGGGGTTGTACTTTGAATCCGCGATATATTGATTTTTTATTCACAAATGTGCCAAGGCCACGGCGAACCTCCAATACGCCTGCAGATTTTAATGATGCGACAGCTTCACGAATTACATTACGGCTTACTCCGAAATGCTCCATTAATTGCGTTTCGGACGGTAGTTGATCTCCTGGTTGCAGCTCATTTTTATCGACTAGTTCTGATATTTGGATAATGACGTGTTGCGGTAATGTACGGCGCGGATTCGACCTTGATGAGATGACATCGTATACCTCAATATTTTGCATTAGATCGCTCCCTGATGTTTGAGCTCTTCAAGTTGCTTCGATGATAATCCCAGTATTTTCCGATAAATCTCGTTATTGTTATCACCGCGCTCTGGAGCGGAAGTATAATTTGTACTATGGGAGCGACTCATATTGAATGGAGGGCCCATGACCTCCAACCGTCCTGCTTTAGGATGCATAAGGGGTCTCGTCACATTTTGAGAGCGTACTTGAGCATCCAAAAAGGTTTCTTTCATGTTTAGGATCGGACCGCAAGGCACGCCAGATTGATTGAGACAACTGACCCAATGTTGCGTTGTCTGCGCTTGGGTTTTTTCGTTAATCAACTTATTAAGTTCGACTCGATTTTCGGCGCGGGCAAGGACATTGATGAACCTCGGATCTTCTACTAGGGTAGAGAGATCCAGAACACGGCAGAGGCGAGCAAATATTTCGTTGCCCATTGCCGCAATATTTACATATCCATCTTTAGTAATAAATACACCGGTTGGGCTGCTGGTTGGGTGATCATTTCCGCTTTGTTGTGGAATATGATTATTAATAAGCCATCGTATAGCTTGGAAATCCATCATCCAGAGCTGCGCTTGCAGTAGTGAGGTGTGTACCCATTGCCCCCGGCCGCTAACTTCTCGTTCGAGCAGTGCGACAAGAGTGCCGAGGGCGCAGCTCAGTCCGGCACTAAGATCTGCGACGGGAATTCCGGCTCTCATTGGTCCCCTTCCAGGTTCTCCTGTTACTGACATTAGGCCAGACAGGCCCTGTGCAATCTGGTCCAGACCTGGCCGATCTTGATATGGGCCTGTCTGGCCGAAGCCGGACACGCTTGCAAGTATGATACGTGGATTGATCTTGCATAGTGTTTCGTAGTCGATCTTGAGTCTTTCTTTTACGTTTGGTCTGAAATTTTCTATCACAACATCTGCATGCTTTACGAGGTCGTAGAAGATTTTTAATCCGGCAGGTGCTTTCAGATTTAACGTAATAGACTTTTTGTTTCTATGAGTGTTTTGATAATCTGCAAATTGTGCTGATCCGCCAGGCTTATCATCCAAAAGCTTTGACGGTGATTCAATTTTTATGACGTTGGCGCCCCAATCGGAAAATTGGCGGACGGCAGCTGGGCCTGAGCGTACTTGAGTTAGATCGAGAACTGTAAAGCGGCTCAGTGGACCTTGTTCAGACATTGGATTCCCTTTTGATACATGGACATCGTTGCTGGTGACGCTATGAGTAGTCTTACGATGTTGGACGTAGGACGTCTGATGTCTTGGGGTTTATCTTAAAAAAAGAAGATGTTCACCGACCACTAGGTTTAACCCTAATGGTTGTGGTTGAGTCTATTCATGGACAGGGCGGATGCAGGTCATGTAATTTGTCAGTTGGGACGGGCGTCGGGGCCGGTCTCTGGCACAGCCGCTAACAGGCGAAGGTCATAAAGTTCGCGTTAGCGTGTGCCGGCCGCCTGCGGCGGCATCTCTATCTTGACTTCCAGCACCTCGAGCGAATCCTGGCGTTCGAGATTCACCTGGATGTCCTTGGGATCGATGTGGACGTACTTCGAGATGACCTCCACCAGCTCTTTCTGAAGCTGGGGCAGGAAGTCGGGCGAGCCCCGATTCTCGCCGCGTTCGTTGATGAGAATCAGCTGCAGGCGATCCTTGGCGACTTTGGCGGAAGACTTCTTGCTGCCAAGCAGAAAGGAAAGAAACGACATATCACTTCCCCCCGAACATGCGCTTCAACAGCCCGGGCCGCGCATACTCGGTGAAGCGCAGGGGTATTTCCTCGCCAAGATAACGGGCCACGATGTCCTTGTAGGCCTGGGCCACGTCGCTGTCACGAAGATGGATGGCGGCGATGCCCTGGTTGGAGGCCTGGAGTACGTCTTCCGACTCGGGCGTGACGCCAATCAGGCGGATGCGCAGGATGTCTTCGATGTCCTTGATGGACAGCATCTCGCCTTCGGCCACACGCTTGGGGCTGTAGCGGGTGAGCAGCAGGTATTCCTTGACGGGCTCCTCGCCCTGCTCGGCGCGGCGCGATTTGGCTGACAGGATGCCCAGGATGCGATCCGAGTCTCTCACGGAGGAGACTTCGGGGTTCGTTACCACCAGGGCGTCGTCCGCGAAATAGGCTGCCATCAGGGCCCCGGTCTCTATGCCCGCCGGCGAATCGCACACAATGTATTCGAAGCCCATCTCGTCGAGCTCGGTGAGCACTTTCTCCACCCCTTCGCGGGTGAGTGCATCCTTGTCGCGCGTCTGGGAGGCGGGCAGGATGAAGAGGTTTTCCAGCTGCTTGTCGCGAATCAGCGCCTGATTCAGGCTGGCGTCGCCCTGGATGACGTTGACGAAATCGTAGACGACGCGGCGCTCGCAACCCATGACGAGATCAAGATTGCGCAGACCGACGTCGAAGTCGATGACCACGGTTTTGTGGCCCCGCATGGCGAGGCCGGAAGAAAAGCTGGCGCTGGTCGTGGTCTTGCCAACGCCGCCCTTGCCTGAAGTCACCACAACTATGCGTGCCATGATGAGTGCATTCCCCTATGTCAGTGATGCCCGCTATGGTAAATCAAAAGCCTGGCCTTGTCGTGATGTCCGGGGCGCGGGCCACCCCCGGGTCAGCCATCCAGCGCACGCAGCTGCAGGCGATCGCCTTCGAGCTGGACAAGGGCGGGGCGTCGATGCAGTTCGGGTTCGAGCCTGGCTTCCAGCGCGCGGTAGACGCCGGCGATGGCGATGAGCTCGGGCTCCAGGCAGGTGGTCAGGATGCGTGCCGCCGTATTGCCGCGCGCACCGGCCATGGCCTTGCCGCGCAGGGGGCCGTAGACGTGGATATTGCCATCGGCAATGACTTCGGCCCCCTGGCTGACCATGCCGATGACGATCAGGTCGGTGGCGCGGGCGTAGACACGCTGACCGGAGCGCAGGGGGCCGTCAACCACCAGGGCCGCCGGTGCCGGTGCAGGCCGGCCATCTTCCGGTGGCGGTGCCGCTGCGGTCCGGGGTTTGGCCAGATCGGCGGGCGGCATCGTCTCGGCAACGGCCGCTTTCGGCGTGCTGGCGGACAGCTCCACGCTGACAAGACCTGCTTCCCGGGCGGCGGCCATCATGGTTTCGGCGGCCGTGACCCCCATGGGGTGCAGGCTGTGTGCGCGCAATGCCTGCATCAGGGCGGTCCAGTCCGGCGGTGTGTCCAGCGCATGTGCATCGATGACGACGGGCTCATCCTTGAAGAAGCTGCCGGCGTCGCGCATGCGCTGATCGAGCGCGGCGCACAGGGCCCCGGTGTCGCTGTCGTGCAGCACGACGCGCAAGGCGTACAGCGTGGCACTTTTGAAATCCAGCGCGAGAGAATCTTTGCTTTTCAAATCCAGGCGTCCCTGAGCGTGGTGATTCGGTTGATGACCGGATATTCAGCGGTGGACACATCACGGTCGGCGACAAAATAGCCCAGGCGTTCGAATTGCCAGGTGGCGCCGGGCTCCGCTTGCAGCCCCGGCTCCAGCCAGGCCTGTACACTGCGCATGGAGTCCGGATTGATGGCCTGCAGGAAATCGGCATCGCCGGCATCGGGATGGGCTTCCCGAAACAGCCGGTCGTACAGGTGCACGGTTGCCGCCACGGCATGGGATGCGCTCACCCAGGTGATGGTGCCCTTGACCTTGACGGCATCCGCACCGGGCGTGCCGCTGCGCGTGTCAGGCAGGATCTCGGCGTGCACTTCGGTAACTTCGCCTTCGGCATTCTTGACACAGCCGGTGCAGCGTACGATATAGCCATACTTCAGCCTGACGGTATTGCCCGGGTATAGCCGGAAATAGCGCCTGGGCGGATCTTCCCGAAAATCATCGCGTTCTATCCACAGTTCGCGCGTGAGCGGGAATTCACGCCGGCCGGCCTCGGGGTCGTGCGGATTGCGCGGCGCGTGGCAGGGTTCAACACGATCCGCCGGGAAGTTGGTGAGCACGAGACGCAAGGGGTCAAGGACCGCCACGGCACGATTGGCGCGGGGGTCGAGGTCATCGCGCAGGGCCTGCTCCAGATCGCTGTAGGGCACGTGCTGTGCAGCCTTGCTCACGCCCAGGCGGCGGCAGAACAGGCGGATGGATTCCGGCGTGTAGCCGCGCTTGCGCAGTCCTGCGAGCGTGGGCATGCGCGGGTCATCCCAGCCGCTCACATGGCCTTCCTCGACCAGCTGGCGCAGCTTGCGCTTGCTCGTCACCACATGACTGAGGTTGAGGCGCGAGAACTCGTACTGGTGCGGCAGGGGCTGTGCCAGCTGGCCCAGCTCGCACAGGCGTTCCAGAATCCAGTCGTAGAACGGCCTCTGATCCTCGAACTCCAGCGTACACAGGCTGTGTGTGATGGTCTCCAGCGCATCTTCCACCGGGTGCGCCCATGAGTACATGGGGTAGATACACCATTGGGTGCCGGTGCGATGGTGCGGCGTATGGCGGATGCGATACATGACCGGGTCGCGCATGTTGATATTGGGCGAGCCCATGTCGATGCGTGCGCGCAATGCCATGCTGCCGTCCGGGTGGCGGCCGTCGCGCATCTCGCGCAGCAGGCGCAGGGATTCTTCGGCCGGCCGGTCGCGCCAGGGTGAATTCCGGCCTTTCTCGGTCAGCGTGCCGCGCGTCCGGCGGATTTCTTCGGCGCTCTGCTCGTCGACATAGGCATGGCCTGCCCGCACCAGGGCTTCGGCAAACTCGTACATATAGCCAAAGTAGTCACTGGCGTAATAGCAATTGTCCTCATCGCCATATTTCCAGTCGAAGCCCAGCCACTGCACCATGTCGATGATGGCACGCACATATTCCTCTTCTTCCTTCTCGGGATTGGTGTCATCGAAACGCAGGTGGCAGGCGCCGTCGTAATCCCGGGCAAGGCCGAAGTTCAGGCAGATGCTCTTGGCATGGCCGATGTGCAGATAGCCGTTGGGTTCGGGTGGAAAGCGCGTGCGTATGCGCGCTGGGTCGAGCGTGCCGCCCGCCTGGACAGAGGCGGGTCCGGGACGGCCGGCCCAGCGCTTTTCAGCATGACGGCCGGCAGCCAGATCCTGTTCGATGATGGTGCGGATGAAGTTGGAAGCGGGGCTTGTTTCGGATCGAGTATTCATGGATTGCTGAAGAAAATGGGCGCTTGCCGGGCTATTTTGCCACGTTCCTGTGGTCTTGCCGCAAAGGTGCCTGCAAAATGGGGCAACTCGCTCTACACTATGCGGCATTATGACGCACACGACTCTGTGGTTGGCGCAAATCCAATTCTTCGCCAGCGTGGGATTCTTGCTGCTGTTTCTGGTGCTCGAGCTGGGTCTCGCCTGGGGCTTGCTGGTGCTGCGTGCACTCGCCATGGGCCAGGGTCGCGTGCAATGGCTGCCGGCCTACCGTTTGTGGGCCAGGGTGTTCGCGCTGGCCGTGGCGCTGGGTTTTGCCGCCAGTGTGCCCGTGCTGGTGCAGACCGGCACGCTGTGGCCCGGCCTGCTGGCCCGCATCGGTGAAGTATCCGCCCCATTGCTTGCGGGGCTCATTCTATCAAGTTTCGTCTTCAAGGCCTGCTTTCTGGGCGGCATGCTCTTTGGCGAGCGCCGTCTTGCGCCGCCGGTGCATCTGGCCATGGTCGCCATGGTGGCGCTGGGCGTGACGGTATCCGCATTCTGTTTCCTGGCGCTCGTCAGCTGGTTGCAGGCGCCCACAGGGGCCTTGATGGTGGACGGACGTTATGCGCTTACCAATCTCGCGCAGGTTGTGTTGAATCCGGCCTTGTTGCCGCATGGGCTGTGGCTGGCCGGCCTCTCGGCCCTGAGTGTGGCTTTTCTGATGATGTCGGTATCCTGCGGCCAGGCGCGGCGCAATCCGGCCGATGTGGCGTCGCGGGGTGTCTTTCGCATGGGCCTGGGTCTGGCCGTGACGGGCCTGCTGGTGCACAGCCTGGCGATGCTGGACGTGGTGCGTTTTGCTGCGGAGCATCAGCCGGCCAAGGCGGCGGCCACGGCGGCGCTGTGGGAAAGCGGTCCGCGGGCCGATCTGCTGGTGCTGGGCTGGCCGGACGAGGCGACAGCCACCAATCGACTGGGTCTGACCTGGCCCGGCAGGGGCGGGGGTCTGCTTGCAGAGGACGGCAAGGGCCATTGGCGTGGTCTCGATCAGTTCTCCGGCATGGCGCCGCCGGTGGCCCTGACATTCTGGTCTTTCCGCCTGTGCGTGTTCATCAGCCTGCTGCTGGCCCTGGTCACCCTGGCCAATCTGTGGTGGCTGTACGGCCGCCGGCGCGATCTGGCGAGTCTGCCGCGTCTGTGGTCCGGCCTGAACCGGGGCCTGGGACTGGCGGGCTGGCCCCTGCTGCTTTCAGCGCTGGCCTGGGTGCAGTTTGGTGCCTATCCCTATGCCGTCCAGGGCACGGTGACCTTGAGCGAAGTGCTGGCGCCGCAGTCCGGTGTGTCGCTGTTCGCCAGCGGCCTGGCCTGGCTGCTGTGCCAGGGCCTGCTCATCCTTGGCTTTGTCCAGCTGCTGCGCCATGTGGCGCATCACGGCGTGGTGCCGGTAAGGCGCCAGAGGCGGCGTGCATGATGCAGACCCTGAGCGGTGCGCTGGGCCTGGCTACGCACGACGCAGCGTTCTGGATGCCGCTCATTCTTGTCGGCCTGTTCTTTCTCACAACAGTGGCCGCCACCATTCTCGACGGTTTCGACATCGGCGTCGGCTGCCTGCTCGCCTTTGCACTTCCCGAGCATCGCCTGCGCATGATGAGTCTGCTCGGGCCGTGGCGCGATGCCAACGGGTTCTGGCTCTTTCTGGGCCTGGGCCTGCTTGCCGCCGCCTTTCCCACAGGGTGGAGTGCCATCATGGAGCATCTCTTCCTGCCCATGACGCTGCTCGCCATGGGCGTGTTGCTGCGCACGGCGGCGTTCGAGCTGCGCCTGCGCGCACCGCAGGCCCTGCAGGCGCGCTGGGTGAAGGTCTTCGCCCTGGGTTCCTGGCTGATGGCCTTGTCGCACGGGGTGCTGCTGGCGCGCCTGGCCGGTGCCTTTGCCCCGGATGTGGCAACGCCGGTGCTTGCCGCCGTGTTTGCCGGATTTGCCTTTGCCTCGTATGCGGTGCTGGGCGCCAGCTGGCTGGTCATGCGCGAAGCCGGCCCGTTGCGGCCGCTGGCGGCGCAATGGGGGCGGCAAGCCGTGCGCTGGGTGGCCGCCGGAGCGGTGGCGGTATCGCTGGTGCTGGGGCTGGCGAACACCGGTGTCTTCCTGAAGTGGGGACGGGAGGCGCAATGGGGGCTGATTGGCTGCGTCTGGAGCAGTCTGCTGATCATCTTTGTCCTGCTCGAGTTCCAGCTTGGTTGTCTGGCGCGCGGGAGCCGGCACCTGGCCAGCCTGCCTTTCCTGCTGGTCGTGTGCATCTTCCTTGTCGTGATGGGCGGCGTGGCCTACAGCTATTTTCCCTATCTGGTGCTCGATAACATCACGGTGTGGGACGGCGCCGTGCCCACGCGCTCGCTGATGTGGGTGCTCTGGGCGGCGCTGCTCGGGCTGCCCGTGGCCCTGGGATTCAACGTCTGGGTGTACTGGGGCATGCTGGGGCCGGTTCGTCCCGCCCAGCCGCCGCCCTTCATCATGCGCTGATCCCGATCTCCGGCTGCAGCGGCAGGCGGATGCGCACGCACAGCCCCCCTTCGGATGCATTGTCCAGTGCCAGTGTGCCCCGGTGCGCGTGGACGATGGTGTCCGCCAGGGCAAGCCCCAGGCCAACGGAGCCGGTTCGCGTGCGCGCATCATCCAGCCGCGAGAAGGGGCGGCGCGCCTCTTCCCGGCGCTCGGCCTGGATGCCGGGTCCGTGATCGGTGATCTCCATTTCCACCTGTCCCTTGTCCCTGCGCAGGTGCACGACAATGGGTTCCCGTCCGTGGTGCAGGGCATTCGTGACCAGATTGTCCAGCAGGCGGTCCAGGGCAAGGCGGTCGCCCTGTATCGTGGCGCCGGCCCCGGCTTCATCGACAAGACGGATATCCGTGCCCGTCGACTGCCAGTCGTTCACGCGTTCATGCAGCCAGACCCCGAGGTCCATGCGCGAGAACGCGTAGGATGCCGGATCCGAGCCGCGCACGAAACCGATGAACTGGTCGACCATGCGCTGCATATCCTGCACATCCTTGCGCATGCCGTCGCGCAGTTCGGCATCATCCAGCATCTCGACGCGCAGCCACATGCGCGATAGCGGGCCCTTCAGATCATGGGGCAGGCCGGCGAGCAGGGTGCGCCGCACGGCGCTGGATTCCGCCAGTGCATCCAGCATGGCATTGAAACGCTCGCCCAGTGCCCGTGTTTCGCTGGGCCCCGAGGGCTGGACGCGCTGGGGCTGGCCGGCCGCGAGCTGATCAGCCGCGCGTGCAAGCCGCGTGAGCGGGCGGGTGATATGCCATGAAAAGGCCAGCGCCAGCAGCAGGAAACCGGCCATGCCGGCCAGCCACAGCACGATCATGGGCGTGGCAATGGGGGGCGCAATCCTGTCCAGCGGGATGATGAGCCATTCACGGTGCTCGGTACGTGCGGCGGATTCGGGCATGCCCGCCAGAGAGATATACAGCTTGGGGTGACGTCCATGCGAGAGCAATACCCGTGTATCGTCATCGTCTAGCCGTTGGTTGAGTGCCTCGACGAAGGAGCGCAGGACATGGCGTACGTCATTGGGCCCGTGGGGGCGCTGGGCCCGTGCGGCGCGCCGGTCTTCGTGGCGCCGGATGTGTTCCAGCCGGGGACGGTCGGGCAGGCTGCGCGACCACAGCCGCCACTCGCCGCCCGAAGCGGCGTGCACGAAGTCTGCGCGCGCTTCGGCCGGCACTTCGGCCAGCGCGCTGCGCAGCGTGCGCAAGGTGGTGACCGTCAGATCCACGGCAACGTTGCGGGTGAACTGGCGCCATGACCAGGTGACCGTGGCCAGGCTGGCAATCTGTACGAGCACGATGATCGCCAGTGTGGACAGCACCATCTGCGCGCGCAGCGAGCGCGGCAGGGAAAGCAGACGCCGTTTCAAGGGGAGAACCGGTAGCCCACGCCCCATACCGTCTGTATCCACCGAGGTTGGCGCGGGTCATCCTCAATAGCGCGGCGCAGGCGCAGGACGGCGATGTCGATGGCGCGGTCATTGCGTACGCCTTCCTCATCATCACGCGCCAGCGCCAGCAGTCGTTCGCGCGACAGGGGCTTGCCCGGATTGTTCACCAGCGCTTCGAGCAGGTTGGTTTCACCGCCGGTGAGCCGTATGACTTCACCATCGCGCGAGAGCAGGCGGGTGACGGGGCTGTAGACGAAAGGACCGAAATGGACGGGATCGTCCCGCACCAGGGCCGAGGCGCCCTTCTTGCGGCGCAGGACGGCTTCGATGCGGGCCAGCAGTTCACGCGGATCGAAGGGTTTGCCCAGATAGTCATCGGCGCCGGCTTCCAGGCCGATGATGCGGTCCACGGTCTCGTCGCGTGCCGTGAGTAAAATGACAGGGATGTCCTCGCCCTGCCGGCGCAGGCGCCGGCAGGCTTCGGCGCCGTCGCCGTCGGGCATCATGCGATCCAGGACGATGAGGTCGGGTGCGTAGCGCAGGATGCGTTCGGACAGATCGCTCGCGTCGGGCGCAAGCAGGGTGTCGTAGCCGTGGCGGTTGAGATAATCGGCCAGCAGCTGGCGCAGGGCCGGATCGTCGTCCACCACCAGTATCTTGATCAAGGATGTCGTCATGAGGTGTAAGTGTGCGCTGGGCAGCTGCGGCTGGCAAGCCTTCGGTAATGGACTGAAATAGGTGGGCATGCGGTTTCCTCTGCGGTTTCCACGTATGCTGCGCCATCGTGTGCAGCATCTGCGCCGGCGGCTGGCCCGCCACGCCTGGCTGTCGGATCTGCCGGCCATGCTGGCGTGGGCGGCGATAGTGGGTGTCTCTGCGGCTTTCACCACAATCGGCTTTCACCGCGGCATGCATCTCATCCAGCATCTTGCCACCGGCGACAGCGGCTCCATCGTGGCGGTGATGACGGCGCTGCCATGGTACGGGCGACTGCTGTTTCCTGCACTGGGCGGGCTGGCGGCCGGCCTGCTGCTCTGGCTGGCGGCGCGGCTGAGCGCCGGGCAGGCGGCGGATTACATGGAGGCCGTCGCCATCGGGGACGGGCGCCTGTCCCTGGGCCATGGTTTGCTGCGTTCGGGCTCCTCCTTGCTGACGGTGGCTTCGGGCGGCTCCATAGGGCGCGAGGGTGCCATGGTGCACCTGGGGGCCATGGCGGCGTCGGCAATTGGCCGCTTTGCGCGCTTCAGCACATTTCGCCTGCGCCTGCTGGTGGCCTGTGGTGCTGCTGCCGGGGTTGCCGCTGCTTACGGGGCACCGCTTGCGGGTGCACTCTTTGTGGCCGAGATCGTGCTGGGCAGCATGGCCATGCAAAGTCTGGGCCCGCTGCTGATTGCCGCAGCTTCGGCCAATCTCACCATGCGCATGACCGGCCATTACCAGTCCATCTACGCCATGCCGGGCCTGGTTTCGGTCGAAGGCCTCGCGCTGCTGCCCTTTGTGGCGCTGGGTCTGATTGCGGGTCTGGCGGCGCCCGCCTTCCTGAAGGTACTTGCCCTGGCGCGAACGGTGTTTCGGCGCTCCGGCCTGGCGCTGCCCTGGCGTCTGGGTCTGGGTGGCGCACTCCTGGGATTGGTACTGATCTGGCATCCCGAAGTGGCGGGCAACGGCTACAGCGTGGTCAGTGCATTGTTGCACGACCCCTGGTCCTGGCAGCTGGTGGTGCTGGTGCTGGCGCTGAAGGTGCTGGCCACGGCGCTCACTGTGGGCTCGGGGGCTATTGGCGGTGTGTTCACGCCGGCGCTTTTTGTCGGTGCGGCCCTGGGGACCCTGCTGGGCATGGGCATGGACTGGCTGTGGCCGGAGCTGGGCATTCCCCTGCCCATGGCCACCCTGGTCGGCATGGGCAGCTTCCTGGGTGCAGCAACGAGCGCACCGCTCATGGCCTTGTTGATGATCTTCGAGATGAGTCTGAGCTACCAGATCGTGCTGCCCCTGATGATGGCCTGCGTGGTGGCGTATTTCGTTTCACGCGCTGTGGCCGAGGTGGCCATGTATGATGTCACCCGGGTGCGGGCGCACCATGAGCGCATGCGCCAGCAGTTCAGCCATACCACCCTGGATGCCCTGATCCGCCCCGCAACGACCGTCGTGCGTCCTGCCGACAGTGTGCGCGCGGTAATGGATATGTTTGTGGAGAACCCGGTGCGTACCGTATATGTGGTGGATGAGGACAATGTCTACCAGGGTGCAATCGCCCGCCAGGACCTGACCCGGCTCATGCTCAATGACAGCGGTGCCAGCGATCGTCCGGCGACCGAAGTGCTGCGTCGGGATTATGTGCGCAGCCTGCACAAGGACATGACCCTGGTCAGGGCCCAGGAATACTTCGTCCAGCATCAGGGCGAGCGCCTGCCCGTGGTCAGCCGCGAAGCCCGGCCGCGCCTGCTGGGTGTGGTCTACAAGTCCGCCGTGCTCGAGAAATACAGCGGCCTGAAGCGCGATCCGGATCTGGGTGGCGAGGCCTTTGTGCCATCGCGCCGTCGTGCCGGACGCCGGAAGGCGCCGTGACCGTTCTTGCCACGCTCGTTGTCCCCCTTCTTCTGTTGTCAGTTGTTGCCTCATGATATCCCCTGCCCAGGAAGTTCTTCAGAATGTGTTTGGTTACGATGCCTTCCGTGGCCATCAGCAGGCGGTTATCGAGAGCGTCATTGCCGGGGAGGATGCGCTGGTGCTCATGCCCACCGGCGGGGGCAAGTCGCTGTGCTACCAGATTCCCGCGCTCGTGCGAGAGGGCACGGGCATCGTCATCTCGCCCCTGATTGCGCTGATGCAGGACCAGGTGGACGCGCTCACCGAGCTGGGCGTACGTGCCGCCTTCATGAATTCCAGTCAGGACTGGGCTGCGAACCGGGCGGTGGAACGGGCTTTCCTGGCCGGCGAACTCGACCTGCTCTATGTGGCGCCCGAGCGCCTGCTCACCGAGCGCTGCCTGGACCTGCTGGACCGCGGGCGGCCCGCCCTGTTTGCCATCGATGAAGCCCATTGCGTGTCGCAGTGGGGTCACGACTTCAGGCCGGAATACCTGGGCCTGTCCTGCCTGCACGAGCGCTGGCCGGGCGTGCCCCGGCTGGCCCTCACCGCCACAGCCACGGCCGTCACGCGCGATGAGATTGTCCAGCGACTGGAGCTGGGGCAGGCGCGCCAGTTCGTATCCAGCTTCGATCGGCCCAACATCCAGTATCGCATCGTCGAGAAGGCGGACGTGAAGCGCCAGTTGCTGTCCTTCATCCGCGAGGAACACGCGGGTGACTGCGGTATCGTCTATGCCCTGTCGCGCAAGCGTGTGGACGAGACCGCCGCCATGCTGTGCCGGGAGGGCTTGCAGGCCCTGCCCTATCATGCCGGACTGGACGCCGCCGAGCGCGCGCGCAACCAGGCGCGTTTCCTGCGCGAGGACGGCCTCATCATGGTGGCCACCATCGCCTTCGGCATGGGTGTGGACAAGCCGGATGTGCGCTTTGTTGCGCATATCGACCTGCCCAAGTCCATTGAGGGTTATTACCAGGAGACGGGGCGGGCCGGGCGTGATGGCGAACCGGCCACGGCCTGGCTGGCCTATGGTCTGCAGGATGTGGTGCAGCGGCGGCGCATGATTGGCGAGTCCGGTGGCGACACGCGGTTTCAGCAGAGCCAGCGCGAGCAGCTCGATGCCATGCTGGCACTGTGCGAGACGGTGGCGTGCCGCCGCACCGGTCTGCTGGCATATTTCGACGAGACGCTGGCCCGGCCCTGCGGCAATTGCGATACCTGCGTGGATCCGCCCAAAGCCTGGGACGGGACGATTGCGGCCCAGAAGCTGCTGTCAGCGGTCTATCGCCTCTGGCACGAGCGCGGCCAGCGCTTCGGAGGCGGCCACCTCATCGATATCCTGCGCGGCGAGGAGACGGCCCGGGTGCGCGAACATGGTCACGATACCCTGAGCGTATATGGCGTGGGCAGCGACCTTTCCGCGCAGGCCTGGCGCGGCGTGTTGCGCCAGGTGCTGGCGCGCGGTCTGCTGCAGCCCGATGCCCAGGGTTATGGCACTTTCGAGCTCACGCGCAGCAGTCGTGCGGTACTCAAGGGCGAGACCACACTGATGTTGCGCGAGGCGCCGCCGGCGCGCAAGAAGAAGACGCCGCGCAAGGCCGCGCAGCATGCGGCCCTGCCGGAAGCGGCGCTTGCCCGCTTCGAGGTCCTGCGCGCCTGGCGTGCCGACATGGCGCGCGAACACGAAGTACCTGCCTATGTGATCTTTCATGATGCGACGCTGCGCGAAATTGCGCAGGAACAACCCGGCAGCCTGCAGGCGCTGTCGGGCATCAGTGGCGTGGGTGCACGCAAGCTGGAGCGCTATGGGGAGGCGCTGCTGGCGTTGATGGCTGAGGGGAGCTCCGCCTAATCACCATCCTCAAACAGCGACGATACGGCGGCATCGGGCGTTGCACCCGGCGCCGTCAGCCCCAGATGCTGCCAGGTGGTACGCGTGGCAATGCGCCCGCGCGCCGTGCGCTGCAGGAAGCCGTGCTGTATCAGGTAGGGCTCGATCACGTCTTCAATGGTGTCGCGTTCTTCGCCGATGGCGGCGGACAGGCTGTCGACCCCCACCGGCCCGCCGTCGAACTTGTGGACGATGGCTTCGAGCAGCTTGCGGTCCATCAGATCAAGCCCGTGCGGATCGACCTGCAGCATGGTGAGCGCGTCCTGCGCGATGCCGGCCGTCACCCGACCATCGGCGCGCACCTGGGCATAGTCGCGCACACGGCGCAGCAGGCGGTTGGCGATGCGCGGCGTGCCGCGGGCCCGGCGGGCGATCTCGAGTGCGCCGTCGCGCGTGATGGGCGTGTCCAGCAACTGGGCGCTGCGCTGCACGATGTGCAACAGGTCATCCGCGCTGTAGAACTCCAGCCGGGACGCGATGCCGAAGCGGTCGCGCAGCGGGTTGGTGAGCATGCCGGCCCGCGTGGTGGCCCCCACGAGTGTGAAGGGCTGCAGGTCGATCTTGACGCTGCGTGCCGCCGGCCCTTCTCCGATGATGATGTCGATCTGGAAGTCTTCCAGTGCCGGATAGAGGATTTCCTCGACCACGGGTGACAGGCGATGGATCTCGTCGATGAACAGGACGTCGTTGCGATCCAGGTTGGTGAGGAGTGCGGCCAGATCCCCCGCGCGCTCGAGCACCGGCCCCGAGGTCTGGCGCAGTTGCACGCCGAGCTCATGGGCGATGATGTGGGCGAGCGTGGTCTTGCCCAGGCCGGGCGGCCCGAACAGAAGGACATGGTCCATGGATTCAGCCCGCTGACGCGCGGCCGCAATGAAGATTTCAAGCTGCTCGCGAACGCGCTGCTGGCCGGTGTAATCGCTGAGCCGGCGCGGGCGCAGGGCGCGCTCGACCGTCTCTTCATTGGGCGAGGCACTATCGGGTGAGACGATGCGCGGTGCGCCGTCCAGACTGGTGAGATCGTCGGAATGTATGGCCATGGCAGAGACTGATCAAATCAACAGTCATGGTACACCAGACCCCGGTGCTTGCCTACGGGGGGTGCTATCATTTTCCTCTGATTTCTAACCTTGATGTTGAACCTGGAAACCGGCGGAAAAAAGCATGGATCTCCCTGATTATGACGATATCGTTGCGGCCGCCCAGCGCTTGCGCGGCGTGGCCCACCGTACACCCGTGCTGCAGTCGCGCAGCCTGAACGAGCGCCTGGGCAGCCAGGTCTTCTTCAAGTGCGAGAACCTGCAGCGCATCGGTGCCTTCAAGTTCCGCGGCGCCTTCAACGCGCTCTCGCAGCTGTCCGACGAGCAGCGCCGGGCGGGTGTGGTGGCCTATTCCTCCGGGAACCATGCCCAGGCCGTGGCCATGTCGGCACGCCTGCTGGGCGTGCAGGCCGTCATCATCATGCCGTCCGATGCGCCCCGGTCCAAGCTCGAGGCCACGAAGGGCTATGGCGCCCGTGTGGTGGAATACGATCGCTTCAACGAGGATCGCGAGGTGATCGCGCGGCGCTGGCAGGATGAGCATGGCACCACCCTGGTGCCGCCCTTTGATCACCCCGACATCATTGCGGGCCAGGGCACAGCGGTCAAGGAGCTGCTTGAGGATGCCGGTCCGCTGGACGCCCTGTTTGTGCCGCTGGGCGGCGGCGGCCTGTTGTCGGGCTCATTGCTGGCCGCCCATCATCTGGCGCCCGACTGCGCCGTCTATGGCGTCGAGCCGGAAGCGGGCGACGATGGCCGCCAGTCCCTGCAGCGCGGCAAGCGTGTGCGCATCGCCGTGCCCGAATCCATTGCCGACGGCGCGCTCACCCGCGAGCTGGGAGCGCTTACCTTCGCCATCATCCGGCGTCATGTGCGCGACATCCTGGTGGTGCCCGACAAGGCCCTCATCGAGGCCATGCGCTTCTTTGCCGAGCGCATGAAGATTGTCGTCGAGCCCACGGCCTGTCTGGGCATGGCGGCCGTCTTTGCCCAGGGGCCGGCACTGGCGGGCAAGCGCGTGGGCGTGGTGCTCAGCGGCGGCAACGTCGATCTGGCCGCCTACGCCGGCTGGCTGGCCGATCAGTGAGCGATAATTATTTGCGCGTCAGGTTCTTCAGGGCCTGGCGTATGCCGTCGGTGACATCGGCATCGGCAGGCAGTCCCTTGATGGCGCGCTGCGACTCGGCTGCCGAATAGCCCAGGGCCATCAGCGCCTCAAGGATGTCGTTACGGCCGCCGGCCGGCCGCGTGGCGGCGCCCGCCGTGTCGCCGGCAACGGCCTGTACGGCGCCGAGCTTGTCGCGCAGCTCCAGCAGCAGGCGCTCGGCGGTCTTCTTGCCGATGCCCGGCACGCGCAGCAGCCCGGCACTTTCCTGATGCGTGACGGCAGCCACCAGATCATCCACACTCATCCCCGACAGCAGTGCCAGGGCGGTGCGTGCACCCACGCCGCTCACGCGGATCAGGCTGCGAAATGCGGTGCGCTCGCGCGCGGTCAGAAAGCCGTATAGCGTATGGGCGTCGTCGCGCACCATCAGGTGGGTGAACAGCGTGACCGGGCTGCCGACGTCAGGCAGCTCGTACAGCGTGCTCATGGGCACATCGATGTCGTAGCCGATACCGCCCACGTCGATACAGACGACGGGAGGGGTTTTTTCCAACAGGGTGCCACGGATGCGGCCAATCATTTCGGGTCTCCTCCGGGCATGGTATGCGCATGGCAGATGGCGCAGGCGAGCGCATCGGCCGAATCGCTGCCGGGCAGCCCGCTCAGCGTGAGCAGGTGGCGCACCATGTGCTGTACCTGCACCTTGTCGGCGTGGCCGTTGCCGACCACGGCCTTCTTGATCTGCAGGGCGGTATATTCATGGACGGCCAGCCCGCTGTCGGCCAGGGCGCACATGGCCGCACCGCGCGCCTGGCCCAGCAGCAGGGTGGTGTGCGGGTTGGTGTTCACAAAGACTTTTTCCAGTACCGATACCGTGGGCCGGGTGGCCTGGGCCACTTCCCGTACATGATCCAGGATGTGCTTCAGGCGTGAGGCCAGTGGCTCGTCGGCGGGGATGACGATGGTGCCGCTGGTGATGTAGTGCAGTCGACGGCCGTCCACCTGGATTACACCGAAACCGGTGCGTCTGAGGCCGGGGTCGATGCCGAGGATGCGCATCAGTGGCGGAAGTGCCGCACGCCGGTGAAGACCATGGCGATGCCGCGCTCGTCGGCGGCCGCGATGACTTCGTCGTCGCGGATGCTGCCGCCGGGCTGGATGATGCAGCGGGCGCCCGCATCGGCGAGGACATCCAGGCCGTCACGGAAAGGGAAGAAAGCGTCCGAGGCGACGGCAGCCCCGTCCAGCGACAGCCCGGCGTTGGCCGCCTTGATCGCAGCGATGCGCGCCGAGTCGACGCGGCTCATCTGGCCCGCACCCACGCCCAGCGTCATGCCGTTGCCGGCGAACACGATGGCGTTGGACTTCACATAGTGCGCCACTTTCCAGGCGAAGAGCAGGTCGTCACGTTGCGCTTCCGTGGGGCCGGCCTGCGTCACCACCTTGAGGTCTGCGGCCACCAGCGTGTCCACATCGGCATCTTGCAGCAGCCATCCACCGCCCACGCGGCAGGCGTCCAGGCGGTTGCCGGCTGCGCCTGTGGGAATTTCAAGCACGCGCACATTCTTGCGTGTGGCCAGCAGCGTCAGGGCCTCTTGCGTATAGGCGGGCGCAATGAGCACTTCCACGAATTGCTCGCTGATGGCGTGCACGGCCGGCGCATCCACCGGGCCATTGAAGGCGATGATGCCGCCAAAAGCCGATGTGGGGTCGGTGCTGAAGGCCTTGCGATAGGCCTGTTCGGCCGAATCGCCCAGGGCCACGCCGCAGGGATTGGCATGCTTGACGATGACACAGGCGGTGCCGCTGAACTGGCGCACGCACTCCCAGGCGGCATCGGCATCGGCGATATTGTTGTAGGACAGGTCCTTGCCCTGATGCTGGCGATAGCCGGCAAGCAGACCGGCAGGCAGGCCGGCGACCGGTTCGGCATCGGTGTAGAAGGCTGCGCCCTGATGGGGGTTTTCACCGTAACGCATGGCTTGCCGGCGATGCAGCTGCAGTGTCTGAATGCGCGGCCAGGGCTCACGCACGGCAACCGCGTCCTGGACCGGTTCGCGTTCCGACAGGCTGCTCAGCCAGGCGGCGATGGCGCCGTCGTAGGCGGCCGTATGCGCGAACACCTTGGTGGCCAGCTCCAGGCGCAGCGCCATCGAAGGCATTCCGTCCGGCCCGTCCAGTGCCTCGAGTACGCGCGTGTAGTCGGCCGGATCGATGACGACGGTGACGCCGCCTTCGGCTGTGCCGTGATTCTTGGCTGCCGCCCGGAGCATGGCCGGGCCGCCGATGTCAATGTTCTCTATGGCGTCGCCGAAAGTGCAGTCGGCGCGGGCCACGGTTTCGCGAAAAGGGTAGAGGTTGACCACCAGCAGGTCGATGGCGGCGATCTCGTGCTGTGCCAGGGTCTGCAGGTGAGCGGCGTCGTCGCGGCGTGCCAGCAGGCCGGCGTGGATGCGCGGGTGGAGCGTCTTGACGCGCCCGTCGAGGATCTCTGGCGAGCCCGTATGCTCGGCCACTTCCGTGACATTCAGGCCGGCCTGGGCCAGCAGCCGGGCGGTGCCGCCGGTGGACAGCAGGCGTACGCCACGCCGGGCCAGGGCCCGGGCAAATTCGACAATGCCGGTCTTGTCGGAAACGGAAAGCAGGGCAGTCTGGATTTTCATGGGAAAGGGTGCCGGTAAGAAGACGGAAGGATGGTAATCACGGCCGGATTTCGTGGGCGATCAGCTTGCGCCTGAGCGTGGCACGCGTGATGCCCAGCATCTCGGCGGCGCGCGACTGGTTGCCCCGGGTTTTTTCCAGTGCGATCTGGAGCACCGGGCGCTCGACACAGGTGAGCACCATGGACAGGAGGTCGCGGGGTTGGGCATCGCCCAGGTCGGCAAAATAGCGGTCTAGCTGTTCGCGCACGGCCTGCTCCAGGAGGGTGGTTTTTGTCATGGTTGAAGTGGGGACGAGGTCATGGCCGTTCAGACGGCGAGCGATGTCGCGCTGTCGGTCATGAAAGGTTGCTCGGAAGGGTATTGGGCCAGCCAGCGGTCCAGCATGCGGGCCTGCCCGGCCGTGGTCTCGATGCGCTTGATGAGGGGCAGCCACTCGCCGGCATCGGGCAGCGCCGCCAGGTACCAGCCGATATGCTTGCGTGCGGTACGCACGCCGGCGTGCTCGCCGTGAAATTGGTAGTGGTCTTCCAGGTGCTCCAGCAGGAGTGTGCGCAGCTGGCCGTGCGTCGGCGCGGGCGGTACGTCGCCATGTTCGAGGAAGTGGCTGATCTGGCCGAAGATCCAGGGCCGGCCCTGGGCGGCGCGGCCTATCATCACCGCATCGGCACCGGTGTAGTCCAGGACCTGACGCGCTTTCAACGGGCTGTCGATGTCACCATTGGCGATCACGGGAATGTCAACGGCCTGCTTGACGGTGCGAATGGTGTCGTACTCGGCCTGGCCGCGATACAGGTCGCAGCGTGTGCGACCATGCAGGAACAGCGCGGCGATGCCCGCTTCCCGGGCGCGACACGCGATACGCACGGCATTGCGCGAGTCTGCATCCCAGCCCGTACGCGTCTTGAGGGTGACGGGTACGTCATGGACCTGGCAGGCACTCACGACGCGGTCGAGGATGCGTGCCACCAGATCCTCGTCGCGCAGCAGTGCCGAGCCGGCCGCCGTGCGACAGACCTTGCGTACGGGGCAGCCCATGTTGATGTCGATGATGTGTGCGCCCTTGTGGATGTTGTAGACGGCGGCCTCGGCAAGCATGTCGGGACAGGCGCCCGCCAGCTGCACGGCCACCGGCTCGCCCTCGCCCTGGTGATCGAGGCGGCGTGCCGTCTTGACGCTGTCGCGCAGGCGGGGGTCGCTGGCGGCCATTTCCGACACGGCATAGCCTGCCCCCAGCCGGCGGCAGAGCCTGCGATAGGGTCTGTCCGTGACCCCGGCCATGGGGGCCACGAAAACACGATTGGCAAGAGCCCAGTTTCCGATGCGCATGGGCGGATTTTAACCCCAGCCTGATGGCGGGGTCAGCGGCGTAATCCCTGCAGCAGGTGGCGCGCGAGCAGATGGCGCGCAGGCGCGATCAGGTCCAGCCCCGTGAGGGCCAGCCCGCAAGCGTGGTTGAGCACGCTGTTGCCGGTCGTGAAGACGCGCGGCAGCGTATCGGTGATGGCGGCCGTGAGCCAGCGATCCGGCCGGCGCAGCTGTGCGTAGGCCTGCAGCACCGGCCGGGGATCGTCGTCGGGTCCGGCCAGCCAGGGGCTGAGGGTCTGCGCAAGCTGGGCGACATCGCGCAGACCCAGGTTGAGTCCCTGACCGGCCACAGGGTGAAGCGTCTGGGCGGCGTTGCCAATGGCAACGACGCGCGGCTGCAACAGTGCAGTACCCACATGCAGGGCCAGCGGAAAGACGGCGCGTTCGCCGACACTGCCCAACCGCCCCAGGCGCTCACCGAAGCGGGCCTGAAGTGCAGCGTCGAACGCCGGGCCGGGCAAGGCGCGCAGTTCCTGTGCCTGCCCGGGTGTGCAGCACCAGACCACGGAATAGGCGCGGGTATCCGCAGGGTGGGGCAGCAATGCCAGCGGTCCCCCGGCGGTGAAGCGTTCATAGGCCCAGCCGGCGCGCGACTGCGTGGCGAGCACTGTGGCCAGCAAGGCATGCTGATGGTATGTGCGTGAAAGGCCGCGTGGCGGGTGGCCGTCGGACTGTATGCCGATTTGTCCCTGCAATGTCCGGCTGGACAGGCGGGCACAGACCTGACCCGCCTCCTGTTGCAGTTGCGCGACATGGTCATCAACAAGTGTAATGCCCGAATCTGCAAGACGCCGGTGCAGGCAGGCAAGCAGATCCGGGTAGGCCACCACGCTGCCCAGGCGCGGAACGCCCAGATCACCGTCGTCGATGAGACAGCGGCCCGGATGGCGGTCCTGGGAGACGTGTACGGTGTGGATATCCGCGCTGTGCGAGGGCCAGGCACCCAGACTTTCCAGCAGGCTGCGACTGCCGTGATTGAGTGCCAGGGCGCGGGGATCAGGCAGCGCGGTTCGACCGTCCGCCAGGCTGCTCGCGGTATCGCTTGCGGACGGCGTCAGGCCGCGCCCTATGAGTGCGATGCGCCCGGGTTGGCGCGTGCGCCGGGCCAGCATGAGTGCCAGTGTGCTGCCCGCCGGGCCGGCACCGCTGATGAGGATATCGAAGGAAGGCATGAGGCTGTGCGTGTTTCGCCGGCTTGTCTACAATACTTGAAACGTCAAACTGTGTGCGTCGTGACGCATATCAGAGGGAGTCTGTTCATCCATGTCCGAATTTACCACTGTCACCCGGCATCGCGACAAGGTGACGCTCGCCTGGCTCGCCGGTGTGCTGGGCGTTTTCAGCATACACTGGTGGTATCTTGGGCGCCCGCATGCCTGGGTGATGACGGCGTTTTCCGTCACCATGCTGGTGCTGGCCCAGTTCCATCCGGTGTGGTGGGACAATGTGCCCTTCCTGCTCCTGTTCCTGCCCGTCAGTGCCGGCATCATTGAGGCCCTGGTATTTGCCCTCACCACGGATGAGAAGTTCGACGCGCGTTACAACCCGCATTCAGGGCAGAAGACGAAGACGGGCTGGGATGCCGTCATCGCGGCCATCGTCACCACTTTCATCGGGGGGGCGATCATGGTGTTCGGCCTGGCCATGGCCGTGATCTATCTCTACAAGGCCATGGGCTGGCTGGATGGTTACGTCTTCTAGCCGGGGCTGTGACAATGCAAATCGCCGATGTCTGATTTTGAACTCGTTCTGGACTGGCTGACGCCCTGGGAGTTTTCCCCGACGCTGGTGCTCGCTTTCGTGCTTGGCGGTGCGTTGTTCGTGCGCGGTACGCGCGTGCACCGTGTGGGCCGCTTTCGCCAGTGGCTGTTCTGGGTTGGCATGGTGATGCTTTACCTGTCCCTGCACACACGCATCGACTATTACGCTGAACGCCTGTTCTTTGCCCATCGCATCCAGCATCTGGTGTTGCATCACCTGGGGCCGCTGCTTGTCATGGGGGCATATCCGGGTCAGGTGATGCGTGCCGGGCTGGGCCTGCCGCAACGGCGCCGGCTGCGCGACCTCCTGCAGCGGCGCGCGGGGCGCATGCTGGTCGGCTTGCTTACCCACAGGGTGCTGGTGCCTGTGCTGTTCGTGGTGCTGGTACTGGGCTTCCTGATTCCGGTTGTTCAGTTCTATTCCATGCTCGACTGGCGTCTGTACCGGCTGATGAACTGGTCGGTGGTGATCAGCGGCTTCATGTACTGGAACCTGATCCTGGACCGGCGTCCGCGCCCGCCGGCCGCGATGTCGCCGGGAGGGCGCGTGCTCTCTCCCATCCTGACCACGATACCGCAGATGATTGCCGGTGCCGTCATCACTTTTACGGAATATGATCTGTATCCGGTCTTCGATCTGTGCGGTCGGGCCATTCCGGGCCTGTCGGCCGTGACCGACCAGGCGATCGGCGGGTTGACGATGTGGGTTCTGGCGGGTTTTATCGAAGTATTCGGTCTGCTGTTCGCCCTGGCCACGCTCATGCGTCTGTCAGCGCGAGGTCGCCTGCCCGAGCGGCGCCGGCCGGGCGCCTCGCACAAGGCCGGCACGGCGGCCAGCCCGCTTTCCTGAACTTTGCGGCATCTTGCCGGTCCATCAGTCCATGAGTGCCTGCGTCCCTTTCCTGTCCAAGCGCACGATCCGGCAGTTGTCGGCCGGCCTGATGGCCCTGGCCACGGCCATGGCGCCCCTGCATCTTTCCGCCCAGCCTACGGGTATCCCCAGCATGGGGGCGGCGTCCGGCGTCGAGCTGTCGCCCGCGGTCGAACGCAGCCTTGGCGATGCCATCATGGAGCAGGGCCGGCGCGATCCGGCCTTTGTGTCGGACCCTGATGTCACGCACTACCTGACCGGCCTCGGGCGCGAGCTTGCAGCCCATGCGCCGGGCGGTGCCGGCCAGCATGTTTCCGTCTTTGCGCTCAGGGACAGCCAGATCAATGCCTTCGCCCTGCCGGGCGGCTATATCGGCATCCACACCGGCCTGTTTGTGGCTGCGGAAAGCGAGGCCGAGCTGGCGGGTGTGGTCGCACACGAGATCGGCCACGTGTTGCAGCGCCACGTGGCGCGTGGCATGACGCAGAGCGCGCAAAGCAATCATATCCTGCTGGCCAGCATGGCGGGCGCCCTGCTCGCTGCGCTGGCCGGCAGCGGTGACCTGGCCATGGGCGTCGCGGCTTTCGGGCAGGCGGCGGCCATCGACCGCCAGCTGGGTTTTTCGCGTCAGGCAGAGCAGGAGGCCGATCGCGTGGGCTACGAGATGCTGCAGCGGGCCGGTTATGATCCGCGCGGCATGCTGCGCATGTTCCAGCGCCTGGCGAGCACGGCCCGGCTGAATGAAGGTACCGGCGGCAATGTCTACACGAGCACCCATCCCCTGTCGCTGCAACGGCTCTCGGATATTGAAGGGCGGATTCGCGACGGCGATGCGGGGCGCCGGGTCGACAATCCGGAGTTCTGGTACCTGCGTGCCCGCATGCGTCTGGTGCAAACGCGCGACAAGCGTGGCCAGGATCAGGCCGTGGCGATCTTCGAGCGCGATGCGCGTGAGCGCAAGGGCGTCGAGCAGGCGGCAGCCCATTATGGTCACGCCTGGTATCACTGGAAGCAGAAGGCCTGGGCGCAGGCGCGCGAGCACCTCGCGCGCGCGCAGGCGCTGGGGCAACCGGCACCGCAGCTGGATGAGCTGGCTATCCTGCTTGCCCTGGATGCGGGTGATGTGAAAACCGGTCTGCAGCTGGCCGATCAGGCCTGGCGGCGCTGGCCGCAGTCCCAGGGTGTGGCCCAGGCGCGCGTCCATGCCTTCGAGGCCAATGGTCAGGACAAGGCGGTGGTCGCCTTCACCGAAGCCTGCATTGCCCAGTGGCCCGGGTTCTCGCGAATGCACCAGCTGCGTGCCCAGGCCTATGAACGGCTGGGCGAGAAGGTTGCCGCGCGTCGTGCCATGGCGCAGTATTACGAATCCATCGGTGCCTTGCCGACGGCAGTCGAGCAACTGCGCCAGGCCCGCAGCCTGACTCGGGACTTTTACCTGCAGTCGGAGCTGGATGTGCAGATCCGCACGCTCAGGGATCGTTTGACGGCCGAGCGCGCCCTGCTTGAACGCTTCCGCTCCTGAGGCCGGACAGGCGCGCCGCCATCATCGGCGGCGGTTTTCAGTCGCCTTGTGTGAAGAAACGGTACAGCCGCTGCGGCAGCCACTCGAGCCGGCCGGGAAACCGGCCTGTGACAAAAGCGGCGTGGCCACCCTTTTCGGGCTGGTGCAGTACTGTGATCGGGCTCGTCTGGCCGGGGCCGGGCAGGCTGTTTGAAGGCACGAAAGGGTCATCGCGGGCGTTGAGTATGAGACTCGGTATTGCCAGCCGGCCGAGCAGAGGCTTGCTCGAAGCCCGCGTCCAGTAGTCCATGGCATCCTCGAATCCATGCATGGGCGCGGTGTAGGCGTCGTCAAACTCGCGAAGGTTGTGCGTGTGCAGAAGGCGTGTGCGATCGATGCTCGCCGGAAACCGTTCGGCCTTCTCGCTCAGCTTGGCCTTCATGCTGCGCAGGAAATGGCGTGTATAGATCTGGCGCTGCAACCAGTGTTCGGATAGCTGCCGGCCGCTGGCCACCAGATCGAGCGGGACCGAGACGGCGGCGCAGGCACGCAGCCAGGGCTGGGCTTCGGGTCGCTCGCCCAGCTGGCGCAGCAGGGCATTGCCGCCCAGGGAAACACCGGCGGCATGCCAGCCGGCCGCGGGTGCGCGTGTGTGTACGGCATCGAGCATGGCGGCCACATCGTCCATGTCGCCCGAGTGATAGGCGCGTGCCATGCGGTTGGGAAAGCCCGAGCAGCCCCGGAAGTGAGCCACAACGACCGCCCAGCCGCGGGCGCGGAAATGATGGGCGACGGTCTGGGCGTAGTGGCTGCGGCTGCTGCCTTCCAGACCATGCAGCAGCATGAGCGCCGGGCGCCGGTGCATCGCCAGGACGGCGTGGTCCCGGGGCTGCATCCAGCGACGTGCGGCACTGCGCGCCAGACTGGCATCGGTTGTGGCGGGCCCGTCATTTTCCGGCCGGTCGGGATGCAGGCCGGGGGCGGTCCAGTCAAGATCCAGGAAATCTCCGTCCGGCAGGCTGATTCTTTCGCGCACGAATGCCAGCCATGGCCGGGGTGCGAACATGGCCGCGTAGATGGTCTGCGCATGCCCGCCGGGAAGCCACCAGGCGGCGGGGCAGGGCGTAGTGTCTAGCCTGGCACTCACGGCGGCGCGGTGGCTTGTTCAGAGCTTCCCTCTAATGTCCGCGTATGACTTCGCCCGGCTTGAGCGCATAGCGGGCGCTGCAGTACGGGCAGATGGCCTTGCCGTCGCGTACGATTTCGATGTAGACCCGGGGGTGCATGCTCCACAGCGGCGCCTTGGGGCCGGGACAGAACAGCGGGATGTCGCTGGCTTCAATGAGAATGGTCTCGTCGCGCGGGACGTTGACATCACGTGCACTGCTCATGGTGGTTTCCTGGTTCATGGAATGGGAGGTCATGCAGCGGGAATCAGGGTGAGCCAATGGTGATACCTGGCGTTGCGGCCGTTGACCACGTCGAAGAAGGCCTTTTGCAGGCTTTCGGTGACGGGACCGCGCCGGCCCGGGCCGATGCGCCGGCCATCGACCTCGCGAATGGGTGTGACCTCGGCGGCTGTACCGGTGAAGAAGGCCTCGTCGGCGATGTAGAGGTCATCACGGGTGAGTCGTTTCGTGACCACGCTGATGCCCAGGTCTGCGGCCAGCGTGTGAATGGTGGAGCGCGTGATGCCGGTGAGGGCGGACGCGATTTCCGGCTCGTAGATTACCCCGTTCTTGATGACGAACAGGTTTTCACCCGCCCCTTCGGCCACGAAGCCGTCGGTATCGAGCAATATGGCTTCGTCATAGCCGTGGTCGGCTGCTTCGGCATTGGCAATGATGGAGTTGGCGTAGGTGCTGGATACCTTGGCGCGCGGCATGGTGACATTGACGTGCTGGCGCGCATAGGAAGAGACTTTCACGCGGATGCCTTGCTCCAGGGCCTCTTCACCCAGATAGGCCCCCCAGGCCCAGGCGGCGATTGCGACGTGCACCGTAGCGCCCCTGGGCGAGACACCCATCTTTTCCGATCCGTAGAAGGCGATGGGGCGGATGTAGCAGGATTCCAGCTTGTTGCTGCGCACGGCTTCAATATGGGCGGCGTTGATGGTGTCCTGATCGTAGGGCAGGGGTATCTGGTAGATATGTGCCGAGTTGAACAGGCGTTGCGTGTGATCCTGCAGTCGGAAGATCGCAGTGCCCAACTCGGTGTGGTAGGCGCGCAGCCCCTCGAACACCGCGAGGCCGTAGTGCAGCGAGTGTGTGAGGACGTGGGTATTGGCCTCTCTCCACGGCACCAGTTTGCCGTCATACCAGATAAAACCGTCGCGATCCGACATTGACATGATGCTCTCCAGGAAAAGACGCCATTGTAGCAAGGCAGACCCGCATACAATAGCACTTCAGAGCCGAATTTTGCCTGATCGGGAAGCAATGCAAGCGCGCAAGTCAAACTGGAGCGGGGGGTTGGCCGGGCGGCTTACGCACGCGCAGCGGCGCGCCTTCCTTTTCGGGTTGCGCGAAGCCACTGCAGCGCTCGTCGCCGTTGCCACCTGGGGCTTTGTCACCGGCATCGCCATGGTGCAGTCGGGACTGTCTGAAAGCATGGCCACGCTGATGACGCTCATGGTCTATGCCGGTTCGGCCCAGCTCACCGCGTTGCCGCTGATTGCCGCCCACGCACCCCTGTGGCTGATCTTTGCCGCCGGCACCATCGTCAACATGCGGTTCGTGATCTTCGGCGCAGCCCTGCACCCCTATTTCCGCCACCTGTCCTGGCGCCGCCGTCTGGTCCTGGGCCTGCTCACGGGTGATATCGTCTTCGTGCTCTTCATGGCGCGCTTTGCCGGCAGCCGCCGCATCGGCACCGTGCAGCAGCTCTGGTATTATCTGGGCATTGCCGCGCCGGGCTGGCTGGTCTGGAACGTATTCTCGCTGCTGGGCATCTATGCCGGCGGCCTCATCCCCGCGAGCTGGTCGCTGGACTACGCCGCGGTGCTTGCCCTGCTGGCGGTCATCATCCCCCTGGTCAAGTCCCGGCCCATGGTCATGTGCCTCATCGTTGCCAGTGCGGTGGCCTGGCTGGCGCAGGCCCTGCCGCTGCGCCTCGGCCTGCTCGCGGCGGTGATCGCGGGTGTTCTCGCAGGCGTGCTCGGCGAGATGGTCGAGCGGCGCCGCAATTCGTCCCCGGGAGCGCACTGATGGGGACGGGATTTGACACTTATCTCCTGGGCGCCATTGTCCTGCTCACGGTATGCAGCATACTCACCCGTTGCACTTATCTGCTGTTTGGCGATCGCTTTCCACTGTCGGAGAGCGTGCGCAGTGCGCTGCGCTTTGCACCCGTGGCGGCGCTGGCGGCCATTGTCGTGCCCGAGCTGTTTCCACTTGAAGGCGGCAGTGCCGTGGTGTTCAATCCGCGCGCCCTGGCGGCGCTCGCGGCCGTCCTGATGTTCTGGCGCACGCGCAGCACGCTCTCGGTCATATTGGGCGGCATGGTGGCATTCTGGCTCATCGACGGGCTGCTGGGGATGGTGGCGTGATGTTGTTTGAGGGCGACAGTTTGGCATGCACGGGCAGCCAATCTGCCTGTGCGCAGGCAAATCGTGACCAGTCGCCGGGGAACGCTGGGTTACACTTGGGATCTTGATCACGGGTCAGGACCACGGTGTGGACGCGTATGGCACGACGCACTCTGGTGACCAGGGCCCCGCTCTTTTTAGATGACAGAGACCATTCAGACAGAAACCAGCCCCCGCTTCACCGATTTTGGCCTGCACCCCGACATCCTGCGGGCCATTGCCGAAACCGGCTACATCACTCCCACACCCATTCAGGCGCAGGCGCTGCCCGCAGTCATGGATGGGCGCGATGTCATGGGGGCCGCACAGACGGGTACAGGCAAGACCGCCGCGTTCACCCTGCCCATCCTGCATCGCCTGCTGCCGCTGGCCAACACCAGTGCATCACCGGCGCGCCATCCCGTACGCGCACTCATTCTTGCACCCACGCGTGAGCTGGCCGACCAGGTTGCCGAAAGCGTACGCCTGTACAGCCGTCTGACGCCGTTGCGCTCGGCGGTAGTGTTCGGCGGAGTGGACATCAACCCCCAGCGTGACGCCCTGCGCCGTGGCTGCGAGATCCTGATTGCCACGCCCGGGCGCCTGCTCGATCACGTGGAGCAGAAGAACGTCAATCTCGGCCAGGTGGGCATTCTCGTGCTTGACGAGGCCGATCGCATGCTCGATATGGGCTTTCTGCCCGATCTCGATCGCATACTGCGTCTTCTGCCGGCGCAACGCCAGAGCCTGCTGTTTTCGGCCACGTTCAGCAATGACATCCGCAAGCTGGCGCGCAGCTTTCTGAAAAACCCGCTCGAGATCGAGGTTGCACAGCGCAATGTCACGGCCGATACGGTCAGCCAGATCGCCTATGAGTTGCCGGCGGATCGCAAGCGCGCCGCCGTGGTGCATCTGGTGAAGTCCCGCGGTTTTCGTCAGGTGATCGTGTTTTCCAACACCAAGATCGGGACGTCGCGCCTGGCGCGCGAGCTTTTGCGTGACGGCGTCACGGCCGAGTCCATTCATGGCGACAAGAGCCAGGCCGATCGCATGAAGGCTCTGCAGGCGTTCAAGGACGGCGAGCTCGAGGTGCTGGTCGCCACGGATGTGGCCGCGCGCGGGCTGGATGTGGCGGGCGTGCCCTGTGTGATCAATTACGATCTGCCGTTCAGCCCCGAGGATTATGTGCATCGCATAGGCCGCACGGGTCGCGCCGGCGCAGAAGGCGAGGCGATTGCCCTGTTCACGCGCGACGAGGAGCGCTATCTGCTCGAGATCGAGAAGCTGATCGGGCGACGCATTCCGCGCGGCCGGCTGGACGTGCCGGCACCCGTGCGTCGCGGGCGCGAGCGCGGCGCCGGATCGGGGCGCGGTGCGCCGCCACCGCGCCAGCCGGTGGATGATTTCTTCTACAAGCCCTATGTGCCCTCATCCCCGCCATCGGCGCCTTCGAAGGCCGAGACGGAAGATGCCGAAGCGTCGGCCCAGGCCCGGCGCCGGCGCAGCCTGGGTGTGTTGCTGGGCGGCTAGGGAGCTAGGCGGACAGCAGGCCGGCCAGCGGCGGCGGGCCGCCATCGATGGTCTGCGAGCGGCCTTCCAGGCTTTTGACGAGACGCTCCAGGTGGGCGATATGCGGCTGCAGTGGTCCGAAGAAAAGATTGCCCTGCGGCGATTGCACCAGCAGCGTCGGAAAATCCTCGACATCGTCATCGCCCAGCAGTGCCGGATGATCCTCGATATCCACCCATAGAAAACAGTGTTGCGGCCATTGTCCGGCCAGCCGCGTGAAATCCGGTTCGTAGGCACGACAGGTGTCGCACCAGGCGGCACAATAGCAGACCACGATCAGTCCCGTGTGAGCCTGCAGGCGGGCGCGCAGGTCCGGTCCAGGCGTGACGACATTGCCGCAGCCGGCTGCAGGGTCTGGCGAGCTTGTTCTATGATGGGCATGCATGGTGTTTCAAGGAATGGATATCAGATGAATCAAGCGGGCCAATCCGCAGCCTTGCCACCGCCGGCGGGCGGCCTGGCGTCACTGGGGCTGGCCCTGCGCCGGGCCTTGCGTTCCCTGCTGCATCCGGCGATGCTGGCAGCACTGTTCCTGCCCTTCATCATCGCGCTGATCAGCGTCATTGTACTGTTGTGGTTCTTCTGGTCGCCCCTGAATGAATGGCTGCAGGGGCAGATGGGGCGCTGGGACATGATCAACGCTTTCGATCAGTGGCTGGTCACCCTTGGCCTGTTTTCCTTCAAGCTGTATCTGGTACCCCTGCTGGCCATTGGCCTGCTGCTGCCCATGGGAGGCCTGCTCGGTCTCGTCATTGCCGCAATCTTCGTGATGCCGATTGTGCTGCGTCATCTGGAAAAGCGCGAATACGTGGGCGTGGAGCGCCGGGGCGAGCACGCAGTGACCGTGGGGGTGCTGAACGCCGTGCTGGTGGGCGCCGTCTTCATTGCGGGCTGGGTGCTCACCATGCCGCTGTGGCTGATGCCGCCCCTGGCAGTGCTGTTGCCGCTGTTCTGGTGGGCTTATGCCTTCAGCCGCATGCTGCGCGTCGACGCGCTGGTCGAGCACGCCACCAGCGCCGAGCGCCGCTGGCTGTGGCGCCGGCACAACGGCCAGTACTGGTTGCTGGGCCTGTGCCTGTCGCTGCTGAATCTGTTCCCGCCGGCCTGGTTGATATTGCCGGTGTTTTCCGCTCTGGTGTTTGCTCATTTCAGCCTCGAAGCCCTGCGCCGGCATCGCGATCGAGACGCCAGCTCCCAACTTTCCATTGCACAAGGCGAGGACCCATCATGAGCACTGCTGAACGGGAACGCGCAATACGGCTTTTCATCATCGGCGACGAAATCCTGTCCGGGCGCCGCGAAGACAAGCATTTCTCCCGCATCATCGCCCTGCTGGGCCAGCGTGGCATGCATCTGGCGGGTGCCGAGATCCTGCCCGACGACCGCGACGTCATCGCCGCCAGCCTGGCGCGCAGTTTCGCCAGTGGCGATATCGTCTTTTCCTGTGGCGGTATCGGCGGCACGCCCGATGACCAGACGCGCCAGGCGGCGGCCCAGGCGCTGGGTGTGCCGCTCGTGCTGCACCCGGAGGCCGGGCGCCTGATTGCCGAGCGCTGCGCCGATATGGCACGCAAGGGGCAGGGCAGTGCCGATATGTCGCTGCCCGAGAACCGCCAGCGGCTGCAGATGGGCGTATTCCCCGAGGGAGCCGAGATTGTGCCCAACCCCTTCAACAAGATTCCGGGCTTCTTCATCCGCGACCATACTTTCATGCCGGGCTTTCCCGTGATGGCCTGGCCCATGGTGGAATGGACGCTGGATACGCGTTATACGCGACTGCATCATCAGGTGCATCATGTCGAACATTCCTTTCTGGTGTTTCGCATGCCCGAGTCGCGCATCACACCTGCGCTGGAAGAGATCGAACGGCGCTGGCCGGGTGTGAAGGCCTTCAGCCTGCCCAGTGTGGGCGAGGAAGGGCGGCCCCATATCGAGCTGGGCGTCAAGGGCGAGCCGGCGCCGGCCAGCGAGGCGCTCACCTGGCTGCAGGCCCAGGCGGAAGCACTGGGAGGGCAGCTGTCGGCGGCGGATGAGGGCTGAATGGCTTGTGTTTTTCAGCAATATTCCATAAGATGGAATTGTTGCGACGCAAAAAACAACTATGCCCCCATCCAGATCCATGACCACAATACTCAAGGCAGATTTCGTCCGGGAGCAGCCGGTCGTTATTCAGGTGCTGGCCCGCGCCATGCACCTGCTCGATACGCTGGCGCAGCATTCCGATCCCGTGGCACTCAAGGATCTGGCGGCGGCCACCGGCCTGCATACTTCCACCACCCACCGCATCCTGAATGATCTGGTTGCAGGCCGTTATGTGGAGCGTGTCGACAGCGGCATGTATCGTCTGGGCATGCGCCTGCTCGAGCTCGGCTCCCTGGTGAAGGGGCGTCTCGATGTTCGCGAGGCGGCCATAGAGCCCATGCGCGAGCTCCACCGCATGACGGGGCAGACCATCAATCTGGCCCTGCAGCAGGGTGACGAGATCGTCTACATCGAGCGCGCCTGGAGCGAGTGCTCGGGCATGCAGGTGGTGCGTGCCGTGGGAGGGCGCGCCCCGCTGCACCTGACGTCCAGCGGCAAGCTGTTCCTGTCGGCCGGCGATGCCCGCCAGCTGCGGGCCTACGCCATGCGCACAGGGCTGGCCGGCACCACGCGCAACAGCATCACGCAGATCGAGGCCCTGGAGCGCGAACTGGCACTCATACGCCGTCTGGGCTATGCGCGCGACAACGAGGAACTCGAACTCGGTGTGCGATGTATTGCCGCCGGCGTCTACGACGATTCCGGCGCGCTGCAGGCGGGCCTGTCAATCTCGGCGCCGGCCGATCGCCTGCGCGACGAGTGGATTCCGCTGATGCTGCGTATTGCGCGCCAGATCTCTGCGGCCCTGGGGTACGAAACCGACGTTTCCTGAGCGGCGCCCGTCATGATGTTGCGATGCAACAAAATGCTTGACTAAGCGTGCGGGCTTTGTTAAATTGCTATTGTGCAACGCAGCATAGAAGGTCGGGACTCCGTAACGAAGCGGGTTTGGCCTTCGCTAAAATTCATTCTTTACAGGAAACCACCATGAACGCGCTACCGCAACAAATCATCGCCGGCCAAAAGGCCTCTCTGGGCAACCTGCTCGCTTTCCAGGGTGCCATGCTCGACGGCTTCGAGAAGCTGGTTGACCTCAACCTGAAGGTGCTCAAGACGTCGTTTGACGAAGTGAGCAAGAAGTCGCAGCAAGCCGCCCAGCTGCAGGATGTACAGGAGGCACTGGCCTTTTCCGCCTCGCTGTTCCAGCCCAACGCCGACCAGGCTGTCGCCTATGGCAAGAACGTCTATGAGCTGATCTCGGGTGTCCAGGGTACGGTCACCAAGATCACCGAGGCCCAGCTGGCACAGGTCCAGCAGCAGCTTCAGGACGCCATCGAGCAGCTGAGCAAGAATGCTCCGGCCGGCTCCGAAGGTGCTGTCGCCTTGCTGAAGTCCTCGCTGGCCACGGCCAACAGCGCCTACGAGGCCATGGCCAAGTCGGCACGCCAGGCCGCTGAAGTGGCTGAGTCCAACATCAGCGCCGCTACCGATGCCACACTGAAGGCCGCCAGCGACGCCGCACAGGCCACGCAGGCTGCCACCGGCACCCGCGCCCGCCGCGCTGCTGCCTAAATAGCAAGCAGGGAAGTGCCCGGCATCGGCTTCGGCCGATGCCGCCGGCACGAAAAACCCGGCCCGGTGATGAACCGGAGCCGGGTTTTTTTCACGCGCGCATGACTCGCCCGCAGGAATGCGCTTAGAATCAAAGCGTCGCTTGCTGCCGAAGGTCAGTTGGGTAGAATCGCATCATGAGCCAGGACGCTTCTTCATTTTATTTTCCCGCACCCCGCGCGCAGCGCTTCTGCAGCCAGTGCGGCACGCCGCTCACGCAGATCATTCCGCCCGAAGACAACCGTTTGCGTGATGCCTGCGGGCGTTGCGGCGCAGTGCATTACCAGAATCCGCGCAACGTGGTCGGGGTGCTGCCCATCTGGCAGGACAGGGTGCTGCTGTGCCGGCGCGCCATTGAGCCGCGCTATAACACCTGGACCCTGCCGGCCGGCTTCATGGAGCTGGGCGAGACGACCGCCCAGGGCGCTATGCGCGAGACCCAGGAAGAGGCCGGCGCCCAGATCGAACTGGGTGCGCTGTACACCGTCATCGATGTTCCGCACGCCGAACAGGTTCATTTCTATTATCTGGCCCGGGTGCTGAGTCCCGAGCTGTACCCCGGCCCCGAGAGCCTGGAAGCCGCTTTCTTTCGTGTCGAGGATATCCCCTGGGATAATCTGGCTTTCCGCACCGTCGTGACCACCCTGCAGCATTATCTGCAGGATAGTGCGCTCGGCGTGTTTCCCATCCACCACTACGATCTTCCGGCGCCCCGGCCCCGATGATGTGACGCAGATCGTCTGGGTCGATGCCGGCATGCCGCTGCCCGATGCGCGCCGGGCAGGTGTGCAGGGCCTGCTTGCGGCCGGCGCCGACCTTTCGGTGGCGCGTCTCGAGGAGGCCTATACCAAGGGTATCTTCCCCTGGTTCAATGAAGGTGATCCCGTACTGTGGTGGAGTCCCGATCCGCGCATGGTGCTCGCGTGTGATGCACTGCACATTTCGCGCTCGCTCGACAGGCGCCTGCGCCGCCTCGCACGGGCGGAGGCCTGCGATGGCCCCCATCCGGGCCAGGGCGTCAGTACCAATCTGGCATTTGACGCGGTGATGGGCGCCTGTGCCCAGGCGGTGCCGGGGCGCGAGCTCACCTGGATCTCGGCTGATATGCGCGCGGTCTATGGCGCCTGGCACAGGGCGGGGCGGGTGCACAGCGTGGAGGTATGGCAGGACGGCGTGCTGGCAGGCGGCCTGTATGGGGTCTGTCTGGGGCGCATGTTCTTTGGCGAGTCCATGTTCAGCCGCATGCCGGATGCCAGCAAGCTGGCCCTGGTCTATCTGGTGCGACACCTGCAGCGCCTGGGCATTGCGCATATCGATTGTCAGCAGGAGACACCGCATCTGGCCAGCCTGGGGGCGCAGCCCATGGCGCGCCTTGACTTCCTTGCACTGTTGCAGCGCGAGGTACCGCTGCCATCCCCGTCATGGGGCAGGGGATGGCTGCTGCAGGACGGCAGGTTTGCTCCCGGCGCTGCTGCAGCGCGATAATGGGGTGTCAGTCTTTCGTCGAACGCATCGTCGAATCGGAGGCATTGCATGAGCCATCCTACGGAGCCGCAGTTCAGGACGCTGCAATTCTATTCCACCGCCGAGTACCCCTGCAGCTACCTGCCGGGGCGCATGGCGCGTTCGGAAGTGGCGGCGCCCGCGCACCTGATTGATGCCCATATGTATTCCCGGCTGATAGAGCAGGGCTTCCGGCGCAGCGGCCTGTTCACCTACCGGCCGCAGTGTCGCGGCTGTCAGGCCTGCGTGCCCCTGCGCGTGGATGTGGCGAATTTCCGTCCCGACCGCACGCAGCGGCGTGTGATGCGGCGCCACGGCGATCTGGTCGTGCGGGTGCTTCCCCTGTCCTGGCGGGCCGATCACTTCGCGCTTTACCATCGTTACCAGACCCGGCGTCATGCGGGTGCCGGCATGGATGATGATACGGAAAAGCAGTATCGCCAGTTCCTGCTGGCCAGTGGTGTGGAATCCCGTCTCATCGAATTTCGTACGGACGACGGGAAGGTGCGCATGGTGGCCCTGGTCGATCTGCTCGATAATGGTCTTTCGGCGGTCTATACCTTCTTCGATCCGGATGTGCAGGGCAGCCTGGGCACTTACGGTGTACTGTGGCAGCTTGATCAGTGCCACCAGCTGGGTCTGTCCTGGTTGTATCTGGGCTACTGGATTCGCGAAAGCCGTAAAATGGCCTACAAATCGCGCTTCCGGCCGGCACAAGTCCTCGTGGACGGGCAGTGGCAGGAGCTTGTCTGACGCATGTTTTCAAAGAAATAGCGCCATGTCCCTGCTGCACCACGGCTACCCCTTTCTGCGCCCACTGTTGTTTTCCCTGGATGCCGAGACGGCGCACGAGCTCAGCCTGAAGGCCTTGCGGCAGACCTGGCAGTGCCGGCTCACCCGCGGGCTGCATGGCGACGGGCCATTGCGCCAGGGAGGGCTGCGCCTCATGGGTCTGGATCTGCCCAACCCGGTCGGGCTGGCGGCGGGGCTGGACAAGAATGGCGAATGTATAGACGCCCTGGGCGCAATGGGCTTCGGTTTCGTCGAGGTGGGCACGGTCACGCCGCTGCCCCAGTCCGGCAATCCGCGCCCGCGCCTGTTTCGCCTGCCCGAGCGTCAGGCGCTCATCAACCGCATGGGTTTCAACAATCAGGGCCTGCAGGCCTTTGTGCGCAACGTGCAGCAGAGCCGCTGGCGTGAGCGCGGCGGCATTCTCGGGCTCAACATCGGCAAGAATGCGGTCACGCCCATGGAGAATGCCGTGGATGACTATCTTGCCGGACTTGAGGGTGTGTATGCGCATGCGGATTATGTCACGGTGAACATTTCTTCGCCCAATACCCGGGATCTTCGCAGCCTGCAGGGGGGCGATGCGCTGGGCGGCCTGCTGCAGGCACTGCAGTTGCGTCGCGAAGCCCTGGCCGACCGGCACGGACGCCGTGTGCCGCTGGTGGTGAAGATAGCGCCCGATCTGTCGATGGCGCAGGTCGATGCCATTGCCGAGGTCCTGCCTCGCCATAACGTCGATGGTGTCATCGCAACCAACACCACCCTGTCACGTGATGCCGTGGCGGGCCTGACCCATGCCGATGAGGCGGGGGGCCTGTCGGGCCCGCCTGTGCACGCGCTCTCGCTGCGGGTGATCGAGCGCCTGCGCATGCGTCTGGGTCATGAGATGGCCATCATCGGCGTGGGCGGTATTGCCGGCGCACGCGAGGCGTGCGAAAAGCGGGCGGCGGGTGCCGATGCCGTGCAGCTGTATACCGGCCTGATCTACCGTGGGCCTGCCCTGGTGAAAGCGTGTGTGCAGGCCATGGCGCAGGAGCAGGCCTAGAGCAGAATCAGGGCAGGCCGCCGGCCATATCCCAGAATGCAGGCAGAAAGCTTTCTGCAACCAGCAACGGCGCCTGTTCGCGCCGGAATACCGAGCAGCGCGCCAGCAGGGCGCCCGCAGGCGGGCACTGCGCACCCAGCGCATGGCGCGCAGAGCGATACATGGGCTGTTGCGGGCTCAGGCGGCTGTGGAAGAAGCCCGACCGTGAAATCTCGCGATCGTGATAGAGCATGTCGGCCAGCGGCCGCGTCTGCAGTGAACGCATGCCGCGCCACAGGCCGGTGGACGCCGCCAGCGGCGTGAAGCTGCGCGCAAAGACGGCATCCTCGCCGTCGATGGCCATGACGATCTCGCGCAGCCAGATGGGTGTATTGACGGGATGCGCCAGCATCCAGGCTTCATCGGCGGTGAGCAGGGAGGGGCATTCGCGCACCACCCGCAGATCGACGTGACCAATGTCGCGCAGGCCGGCAGTCAGCGCGCCGGGCCGGTTCAGCCATTCCTGCTGCAGGGCAGAGGCCTGAAGCAGGGCTTGTGCGGACCATTGGCTGTACGAAGGGGCTTGTGCAGGCAAGTTGGACGCCCAAGGGAACGGGGATGGGGTGTTCGTAGATATTGCCGGAGGATTGCTGAAGATGCTGGAGGCGCAAGCCGGAATCGAACCGACGTACACGGATTTGCAATCCGCTGCATCACCACTCTGCCATTGCGCCAGGGCAAACCTCTCAAGCCCACCATTATACTGCATTTGTTTCCGAAACGACACGGATAGCGTATATTGTCCCCACGATAAGAATACCCTTCGGAGACAATCATGCAGCCCGGTTGGCTGGTACTGGTATCCATTGCCTATGCCGCCCTGCTGTTTGCGGTCGCCTGGCTGGGCGATCGCTTCCCGCTCTACCCGCAACGTCCCTGGTTGCGACCGGCGGTCTACAGTCTGGCGCTGGCCGTTTACTGTTCATCCTGGACCTTCTATGGTGCCGTAGGCTCTGCCGTGCGTTTCGGCATCGGCTTTCTGCCCATCTACCTGGGCCCGGTGCTGCTGCTGATCTTCGGCTGGCGCATCATCGAGCGGCTTGCCCTGGTGGCCCAATCCCAGAACACGGTGTCCATCGCCGACTTTCTGGCGGCACGCTACGGGCGCTCCCAGGGCCTGGCCGCCATCGTGGCCGTCATCGCCATCATTGCCGCCGTGCCCTATCTGGCCCTGCAATACAAGGCCGTTGCCACCAGCCTGGGCGTGCTGGGCGGCGCCGAGATGCTGTCCACAACCTTTGGCGATCCGGCGCTGTACGTGGCGGTGCTCATGGCGATCTTCGCCATCCTCTTCGGTACGCGCCAGGTCGACGCCACCGAACACCGTCCCGGCCTGATGCTGGCGGTGGCCTTCGAGTCGCTGGTCAAGCTGGTGGCGCTTGTGCTGGTGGGCATCTTCGCCATGAAGTGGTTCTCGTCCGAGGATCTCAACGTGGTGCAGGCCACGCGCACCCTCATTGAAACCACGCCACCCGTCGGCTTCCTCAGCCAGACGGTGCTCGCTTTCGTGGCCCTGTTGTGCCTGCCGCGCCAGTTTCATGTGGCTATCGTCGAGTGCGGGAACGTGGCCGACATCCGGCGCGCCCGCTGGCTGTTCGGCGGCTATCTGGCCATCATCAGCCTGATGGTGCTGCCCATCGCCAGCGCGGGTGTCGCCCTGTTTGGCCATGATGGCCCGGTCGCGGCGGACATCTTCGTGCTCGCCCTGCCCATGATGCTCAACGAAACGGCGCTGGCCGTCATCGCCTATATCGGCGGCTTTTCTGCGGCCACAGGCATGGTCATTGTCGTGAGTGTCGCGCTGGCAACCATGATCTCCAATGATCTGGTCATGCCCCTGTTGCTGCGCCGGCGCTGGGCGCGCAGCAACGTGGCCGGCACCGTGCTGTGGATACGCCGTCTGGGCATCGCCACCATGGCCGCCATGGCCTATATCTACTACCGTGGCTCCGGCAGCGATACTGCACTGGCTTCCTTCGGTCTCATGGCCTTTGTGGCGGTGGGCCAGTTTGCGCCTGCGCTCATCGGCGGCCTGTATTGGCGGGGCGCCAGTCGCCAGGGCGTCATGTCCGGCCTGCTCGTCGGGTTTGCGCTCTGGATGTATACCCTGTTGCTGCCCACGCTGAGCGATTCGGGCTGGATGAGCAGCCAGTGGGTACTGGAAGGGCCCTACGGCCTGCAGTGGCTGCGTCCGCGCCAGCTGTTCGGCGTGACGGAATGGGACCCCATCACGCATGGCACGTTCTGGTCGCTTCTGTTCAATATTTCGGTGCTGCTGGTGGTGTCGGCCCGCTGGCGTCCGGGCCTGGGCGAACGCCTGCGCGCCCAGCCTTTCCTGGACCCCTATGCCGCCCGCCACAGCCTCACATCCGGCCACTGGCAGGGCGGCCTCATGGTGTCCGATCTGCTCACGCTGGCCGAGCGCATCGTCGGCGAGAAGACGGCGCAACGTGCTTTTGCCGAACGGGCACAGCAGCTGGGCCGGGCACTGACGCCGGAGTCGCGGGCGGATCGTCAATGGGTGCAATTCACCGAGCTGCTGCTTGCTGCCGCCGTCGGCGCGGCGTCGGCGCGCCTGGTGCTCACGAGCGCACTGAAGGGTTCCGGCATGGAAGTGGCCGCCGTCGTGGCCGTGCTCGACGAGGCGGGTCAGGAGCTGCGCTTCAATCGCGATATTCTCATGGCAACGCTGGAGAACATCGACCAGGGCGTCAGCGTGGTGGATGCCGACATGCGGCTGGTGGCGTGGAACAATCGCTATCATCAGATGTTCAACTACCCGGTCGACATGCTGTATGTGGGCCGGCCGGTGGCCGACCTGATCCGCTTCAACGCCGAGCGTGGCGAGCTGGGCAGCGTCGAGCAGCTGGACATCGAGTCCGAAGTGGCCAAGCGTATTGCCCACATGCGTGCCGGTTCGCCCCATGTCTTCGAGCGCAAGCTGCGTTCAGGCCATGTCATCGAATTGCGCGGGCGCCCGCTGTCCGAAGGCGGCTATGTCACCAGCTACAGCGATGTTACGGAATACAAGCGGGTGGAGCGCGAGCTGCGCGACATCAACGAGACCCTGGAGCAGCGCGTTGCCGAGCGCACCAACGAAGCCGAGCGTGCACAGGAGACGCGCACGCGCTTCCTCACGGCCGTGAGTCATGACGTGCTGCAGCCCATCAATGCGGCACGCCTGTTCGCCTCGGCGCTGCGCGAGTCGGAAGTGCCGGATGAGCGCAGCCATCTGGCCGAGCGCATCGATGCCTCCCTGCGAGCGGCCGAGGAGTTGCTCGACGGCCTGCTCGACGTCTCGCGCCTGGACGCCGGTGCACTGCGCCCCGAGCTGACGGATTTCGATGTGGCCCAGCTGCTGCGCCAGCTCTACGAACAGTACGCTCCGATGGCGCATGCGCGCGGCCTGCGCATGCGTTTCTATGCGCGACCGGTCTATGTGCGCAGCGACCAGCGCCTGCTGCGCCGGGTGCTGCAGAATTTCCTCGCGAATGCCCTGCGCTATACCCGCGCCGGGCGCATCATCCTGGCCGCGCGTGTACGCGGCAATCAGGTGGTCTTCCAGGTCTGGGACACCGGGCCCGGCATTCCCCAGCACCATCTGCGCCAGATCTATCAGGAGTTCCATCGCTACGAGCAGCCGTTCGACTGGGATGGTCGCGGTCTGGGTCTGGGCCTGTCCATCTGCCAGCGCATCTCGCGTCTGCTGGGCCACGGCCTGGGAGCGCAGTCCGTTGTGGGCCAGGGCAGTGTATTTTCCATATCGGTGCCGCGCGTCGCGGCCCCTGTGGGCCGGGCCCCCGTGGTCGAACCGGTGCGCGAAGAGCGCCTTGTTCAGGGCTTGCGCGTGCTGTGCCTGGACAATGACCCGGATATCCTGGCCGGGATGACGGCCCTGCTCGAGCGCTGGGACATGACGGCAATCTGTGCCACGACGGTCGATGATGCCCTGGCCAGCATGGCGCAGGAGCCCGATGTGCTGCTGGTCGACTACCACCTGCATGATCGCCTGGATGGTCTGGATGCCCTTGATGCCCTGCGCGCCGTACGCCCGGACATTGCCGGCGCATTGCTCACGGCGGACGGGAGTGATACCTTGAAACAAGCGGCGCGCCAGCGCGGCTATCGTGTGCTCACCAAGCCGGTGAAGCCGGCGTCGCTGCGCGCCTTCCTGGCGGCGCAGAAGCAGTCGGTCGTGCGGAGCTGATTTCCCGGCGGCTCAGTTCCGGCTTTCAGGAGCTGCCTCGTCGGCGATCCCCAGGCGTGATGCGATCAGGACGGCCTGGGTGCGGTTGGAGGCGCCCAGCTTGCGCAGGATATGGCTCATGTGTGCCTTGACGGTTGATTCCGAAACATCCATGTCCCAGGCGATCTGCTTGTTGAGCGCGCCGGAGCACGCCATCTGCAGCACACGAAACTGCTGGGGGGTGAGTTCGCGCAGGCGCTGGGCGGCTTCCAGCTCATCGGCATCGGCACCGGCACTGGTGCCCAGGCCGGGGGGTACCCAGATGCCGCCATCGAGAATCTGCAGCAACGCGTGGCCCAGTACGCCCGAGTCGGTGGACTTGGGAATGAAGCCCATTGCACCATGGTCAAGGGCCCGGCGTATGGTCACAGGATCTTCATGGGCGGAAACGATGACGATGGGTAGCTGTGGATGCAGTGCACGCAGATGCACCAGGGCGCCGAAGCCCTGTGCGCCCGGCATGTTCAGATCCAGCAGCAGCAGGTCGGCGTCCGGGTGGCGTTCGACCAGCTCGTAGAGACGATCGAACTGATCTGCCTCGTGGATGACGGTTCCCGCCAGTGTGCGGGTCACCACCCCTCGCAAAGCCTCGCGAAACAGTGGGTGATCATCAGCGATCAGTAGTTCCGTCATGGTAAATTTCCAGGTTCCTGTGTAGAGTTGGTCTACAACATAACATTAACGTAACGGCAGGATTTTTCCAGTCTTCGGAGAAGCATGCGTCTATTGGCCATCTCGTCCCGCCTCTTGCTGCTTTCCGTCATTCTGGCGCTTGGCATGGGTGTGCTGGCCGCCTGGCAGATGATTCAGGCACGTGAGGCCGAATTGCGCCGCGCAGAGGTGACCGGCTCCAATTTGCTGTTCGCTGTCAGCTTCGTGCTGGAGCGCACGCTGGTTCGTGCCGACCGCGCCATCACGGATACGGTGGCGCAACTTGACGGTGACAATGCCGCCTACGCTATCGTCGCCCTGTCCGATGATCATCTGTTCCACATGCAGCCCGATGATGCGCTTGGCGTACTCGTCGTAACCGATGATCAGGGCCGGGTGGTGCGCAGTACGCGACCCATGATATCCGAGGCCACCGATTTGTCGGATCGCGACTTCTTTGCGATACATAGAGACAATGAAGATACCGGTCTTTTCATCAGCCATCCTTTCATGTCGCGCCAGGATGGCCGTGCCAGCGTCGCATTGAGCCGGCGCTGGCAGGATATCGACGGGCGTTTCGGCGGGACCGTCGTCCACACCGTGAAGCTTGATGTGCTGCAGGCGATGTTCGAGGCGATCAACCTGGGCCCGGGCAGCAGCATGAGCCTGTTCCTGGATGATGGCACCTTGCTGATGCGCGTGCCCCACCAGCCGGAGCTGCTCGGCATTTCCATGGCCGGAACGCCCGGTTTCGAGCGTTTCATGCGCTCGGGAGAAGGCCAGCACATCGGCACGGCATCGCCCGATGGCGTCCGGCGCCTGTACAACTCCCGTCGTATCGATGGCTATCCCCTGCTGGTCAACTCGGCGCAAAGCGTGGAGGCCATACTCGGGAACTGGTACACCAGCATGCGCTGGCAGGCGCTCGTGACGGTGCTTCTCATGCTGGCCATCCTGGGCGTGGCAGGCATGGCGCAGCGTGAGCTCACGGCGCATCGCAAGGTGTCTGCGCGCCTGCGTCGCGTCGAGCACGAATTGCGCACCATCATGGACAATACGCCGGCACTGATCGCCCATTGGGACCGGCACCTGTACAACCGTTTTGCCAATCGCGCGCATGAGCATTGGCTGGGCAAGGCGGGCACTTCGCTTGCCGGGCGCCATCTGAGCGCCATGCTCGGCGAAAAAAGCCTGCAGAGCGTATCAAAATATATTGACGCCGCCCTGGCCGGCACCCCCCAGACCTACGAAATGAGTTTCAGGGATCGCAACGGCAGCTTGCGTCAGGCTATCTGCAATCTTGTGCCGGACCGGAGCGGCGATGGCCAGATCGACGGCTTTTTCGCCCTGGTCCAGGATATTACCGATTACAAGCAGGTCGAGGAACGTCTGGCTGATGAGACGGAGCGTTTCCGGGTCACGCTGGAATCCATTCGCGATGCCGTCATCACTACGGATGGCAACGGACGCATCACCTATCTGAATCCGGCGGCAAGTGGTCTGACGGGCTGGTCTCAGGACGCAGCTGCGGGGCTTCCCGTGGCGGATGTGGTGCGTCTGGCGTGGCCCGTGGACGAGCCCCGGCAACCGGGAGAGCGTCCCTTCCCCGTCGCGGATGTACTTGCCGATGGTGATGCCGCGGTGCCCAAGCGCCGGGTTGTGCTGCATGCGGGGGACGACAAGCAGGTTGATGCGGAAGTATCGGCTACCCGTATCGTTGACCGGGACGGCGTGCTGATCGGCAGCGTGATGGTGCTGCATGATGTGACCCAGGCGCGAAGCCAGGCCGCTCGCATGGCGCATCTTGCCCTGCATGACAGCCTCACGGGCCTGCCCAATCGGCGCTTTCTCGATGAGATGGCTGCACAATCGATTGCCGCTGCGCGTCGCGAGAACCGTCAGCTTGCAGTGCTGTTTCTGGATATCGACGGTTTCAAGCATGTCAATGACACGCTGGGACATGCTGCAGGGGATGCGCTGCTGGTCGAGACGGCCCACCATTGGCGCAGCCAGCTGCGGGGCGGCGATATTCTTGCGCGTGTGGGCGGCGATGAGTTCGTCGTACTGATGAACCATGTCGACAATCGTGATGATGCCGCACAGCTGGCACAGCGCATACTCAGTCCCGAGGCGGCGCTGCCGGAATTTTCCAACGCCACGCTGGTGAGTACCAGCGTGGGCATTGCCCTCTGGCCGGACCATGCCGTCGAGTTCGATGCACTGGTGGCGTGCGCTGATCAGGCCATGTACCAGGCCAAGCTCATGGGCAGCAATCAATACCGTTTCTTCGGGGATTAAAGCGTTCTCCAATGCGAACCCAGACTCTTTATTTCGTTCTCGCCGGCCTGGCCCTGCTCAGCTTCAGCCGGCTTACCCTCATGGCGTGGCAGTGGCGGCGTGTACGCCAGGCGCGTGGCTGGTGGCCCATCCTCATCGGGGGTTTGCGTATCGATGCCGCCCTGATCGCCATGTTTGCCGGCCTGCCTGCGTTGCTGGGGCCTTGGCTGGGGCATCTGCCGCTGGCGACGGCCATCAGCGGGATCTGGTTTCTGCTGGTCTGGATGCTTGTGGTGATCCCGGAAGTATCCACGCCGGGATTCATCGCGGAATACGATACGCGGCCCGATCGTCTTTACGTCGAATATCTTGGACACCCGCGGGAAGTCTTCGGCATGCTCTGGAAAGCGTACCGGACTGCGCTCCTGGGTGCAGCGGTTCTCATTGCCGTTTTTTTCTGGCTGGGGCTGGCGCTGTTTCCGCGCCTGCCTGCCGATGCGCCCCTGTCTCTGGCGGCGCGCGTCGGTTTGACCCTGGTGCTCGCGCCGCTTGTGTTTCTTGCAATACGCGGAACGGTGGCGCATCGGCCGATGAATCCGTCCACCGTGGCCTTCTGCGGTGACGGCCTGCTCAATGCCCTGGCGCTGAACTCGCTTTACAGCGTGCTGTATTCCGTCTACAGCACCAAGAACGAACGCTCGGCGACGCGATTCTATGGCAGTCTGGATGAGGACAGGGTCAATGCGGTGGTGAATGCCTGTGCCGGCATCACCGGCCGGGAAGACGGGCTGCCATCCCTGCATGTTCACAGCCCTTCGCATCATCCCGCACGACCCCTGAATCTTGTCATCATTGTTGAAGAAAGTCTGGGCGCCCGTTATGTGGCATCCCTGGGTGGTCAGGGCCTTACGCCCTGCCTGGATGCCCTGGCCGGGCAGGGCTGGTATTTCACCCGTGCCTATGCCACGGGAACCCGGTCGGTGCGCGGTCTGGAAGCGCTGGTGGCAGGTTTTCCGCCCAGCGTATCCGACGCGGCCCTGCGTCTGCCCGGTGCGCAGTCCGGCTTCTTCACGCTCGCCCAGCTGTTGCGCACCCAGGGCTATCGCTCGCAGTTCATTTATGGCGGCGAGGCACATTTCGACAACATGAAAGGGTTTCTGCTTGGAAACGGCTTCGATGAATTGCATGACATACACAGCTTCGAGCAGCCGGCCTTCGTGGGAACCTGGGGCGCAAGCGACGAAGATATGTTCGAGCGCCTGCATGTGCTCATGAGCACACCATCGGAGCAGCCCGGTTTCGTGCTGGCGTTCACCGTCAGCAATCACTCACCCTGGGAATACCCTGAAGGCCGGATTGCGGTTGCCGGCGACCCGGCCACTGTGGAAAACAGTGTGCGTTATGCCGATTGGGCGCTGGGCCGTTTCTTTGATCGCGCGCGCGCGTCGGCGTACTGGGACAACACCCTCTTTCTTGTCGTTGCCGATCACGATGCCCAGGCCAGCGGTACCCACGTGGTTCCCATGGCGCACTTTCATATTCCGGCACTCGTGCTGGGCGGACCTGTTGCGCCGCGGCGTGACGACCGCATCATCAGCCAGATCGATCTGCCTGTCACCCTGCTCTCGCTCATGGGCATCCCGGGTCCGCATCCCATGATCGGGCATGACCTGACGACCTGGACGGGCGGCCGGGCCATGATGCAGTACAAGATGACTTACGCCTATCTGAAGGAGGATGAGTTACTGGTGCTGCAGCCACAGCGCGATCCGCTGCAATTTCATTACCGGGCACCGGAGGGCTATGACGCCTGCGTCGTAAATCCGGTGCTGCACGAAGAGGCACTGGCGCACGCCCTGTGGCCCGGCCAGATCTATCGTCAGCGGGCCTACACCCTGCCTGGACTGAAGCGGCCGGGCGGACCGAACTTCACACCCTTGCCGGAAGCCGCGTCGTTCCCGGGGCCGCATGCGCCATGATGAACCGGCACAAGAGTCGTGGCGGGGCGGGACGCATCCTCAGGGCTTGCGCTTTTTCGGTGCGGGGCCTGTGCGGCGCCTGGCGGCACGAGGCCGCCTTTCGTCAGGAACTCCTGCTGTGCCTGATTGCGCTGCCCCTCGCCTGGTGGCTGGCGCGCAGTGTTCCGGAGCTGCTTGCCTTGCTGGGCGTTCTGGTGCTGGTGCTGGTGGTGGAGCTGCTCAACTCTGCACTCGAGGCGGTCGCCGACGCAGTGACGCTGGAAGACCATCCCCTGATCGGGCGCGCCAAGGACATGGCCAGTGCGGCGGTAATGCTGGCCCTGGTGCTTGCCGCGATAGTCTGGCTGGCCGTCGCGTGGCAGCGTCTGGTCAACTGATGTTTGTCCGTGCGGCGTGCAGGTTTCTGGACAGGGATCGGCAAATCACCTAGAATTAGATTAGACTTATCTAATATAAGTCGGCTTACAGGAGAAAACACATGACCGCCAATATTGGTTCCACCGATCGCCTGCTTCGTATCGTGGTCGGTCTTATTCTCATCGCGCTTGCCGCCACCGGCAATCTGGGCTGGTGGGCCTACATCGGCGTCGTGCCGCTGGTCACCGGCCTGTTCCGCTTCTGCCCCATGTACCGTCTGCTGGGTCTGAGTACCTGCCCGATCAAGTCGCGCGGCTGACCGCCGGCTCGCTGAGCATGATCACTGCGGGGTCATCGGCTGCGGCCAGGATGTCCCTTACGCGTGCCTGCCACAGCAGGCCGAAGGTGCGGGCCTGCTCGGGTGAGGCACGGCCTGCCAGGATGGCCTGCAGTAGCGGCATGGCGGCCTCCGGCATGGGAATGCTGCGCGCATTGAAGGCGGCCACGATGCCGGCGCCCGTATCACGCCGGGCGAAGGCGATCTCACCCGGCACATCCACCCCGAAAGCCATCAGGTGACGCCGGTCGTAACGCCCGCCAAGGCCTTTGAAGCCGGTGTCGGTGGTGGCGCCCGTGATCAGGCTGACGACGTTGGCGATTACCCCGGTCACGCCGGCCACGGCATCTTCGGCAAACTCCACGATCACATTGCCGCGCTCGGGTGTCTCATCCGGGTATAGCGCCTGGAGCGCCTTGACCGTCATCAGCCAGGCGCCCGCCACGGTTGGGCACGAGTGTCCGGCCAGCTTGACGGCATCCAGGTAGTGGTATTCGATCAGGCCGTTTTCGGCTGCACCCAGCAATTCCGCCAGAGGGTCGTACAGGGTGATGGCGGGTGCGGTGTTGAAGAATTCGGGGTGAGGCATGGCTTCAAGTCCTGCGGCAGCACAAAAGGGCAGTGTAGCGAGTGTTGCTGCTCGAGTCGGCCAAGACCATGGCGGGAATCAGGATGTCGACGCGAAAGCGTGCCGGCGGCGATAATGGGGCCGGTATCCATTTCTGGTTCAGGAGAACAACATGTCTCAGGAAAAAGTGGCCCTGATCACTGCAGGCGGGTCAGGCATGGGCGCCGCCGCAGCGCGCAGGCTGTCCCGGGACGGCTATCAGGTGGCCGTGCTGTCTTCATCGGGCAGGGGTCAGGCCCTGGCCGAATCGCTGGGCGGGCTGGGCGTGACCGGGTCCAATCAGTCCCCCGACGATGTCCGGCGCCTGGTCGATCTGGCCATGGCGCGCTGGGGTCGTATCGATGCCCTCGTGAATTCCGCAGGTCACGGCCCGCGGGCGCCCATTCTCGAGCTCGGTGATGAAGACTGGCATACCGGCATGGACGTGTATTTCCTCAGCGCCGTGCGTCCGGCGCGTCTGGTAGTGCCCATCATGGCCGCCCAGGGCGGGGGTGCCATTGTCAATATTTCCACCGCCTGGGCTTTCGAGCCCATTTCGCTGTTCCCGACTTCGGCGGTGTTTCGGGCCGGCCTTGCCAGCTTCACCAAGATCTTCGCCGATGCCTGGGCCGGGAGGAATGTCCGCATGAACAATGTCCTGCCGGGCTGGATAGACAGCCTGCCGGAAACCGAAGAGCGACGCAGGAGCGTGCCCATGGCCCGCTATGGAAAAATGGAAGAGATCGCCGCCACCATCGCCTTTCTGCTGTCGGATGAGGCCGGCTATATCACCGGCCAGAACATCCGCGTCGATGGTGGCGTGAGCCACGCCATCTGAGCTTATTCGGGCACGCAGATCTGCCCGGCACGGGCGGCGGCCAGAGTCCGGATCACCAGCATCAGTATCAGGGTGCTGGTGATCAGCAGTAAGGTACCGCCCAGAGTGGTGAAGAAGGCCTGGCCGGTGAGCGCGGCCATTTCAAGGCTGGCAATGGTGATGGCGGCCATGGGAAAGGAAGTGGCCCAGGCTGAAATGGAAAAGGGCAGACGCAGGAAGGCGCGCGCATGACTGGTCATCAGCAGCGTGAAGAAGAGCGCCACAAAATACAGGATGCGACCGAAAGTATTCAGCGTGCCTGTCAGGGCCACATAGGCAATGAAGCCGACTGCCGGGGGCGCAATCAGTATGAAGAGTGTGGGCATGAGGCGCGCCGGCAGTGATTCATGAAAGAACAGCCGGTACAGGATGATGGTCAGCAACACCAGCCAGAATACCAGCCCCACGCTGAAGAAGAACCAGTTCAGGTCGACGGGTGCCAGCCGGGCCCCGGCAATGGGCACCAGGATATTGCCCACCACCGGGATGAACCAGGCCGGATTGGCGTGCAGGATGTTGACCTGATCATGGAACAGCCAGCCCCGCATGATCTTCAATGTGAACCACAGGTGCAGCGCCGTTGCCAGCACCCATGCCAGTCGCGCGACGCCGGGTGCCGTTGTCAGCCAGGCGCTGGACAGCAGCAGCAGGCCGATCGAGATCGCCGGAAAGAAATTCTGTTTTACCGGGTGGGCCTGCTCCGCCAGCACGGCACCCGGGTGGCGCAGGAGCTTGAGCCCATAGGTGGACAGCAGGAACAGGAACAGTGCGCTCGTCAGCCAGCGCAGGATTTCACCGACGAGTTCCGGAACGCCGATCAGGGCCGGCGCCTTCATCCAGGCCAGCGTCAGGCCGGCCATGCCCATGACGGTGGCGAACAGGGCAACGGGAAAATGAACCAGACGATGTTCGTCGTGTGCGGTCAGGGTGGTGGTGCTGGTGCTGGTGGTCATGGCTGGGCGTCCGGCGCCGGAACGATCAAAGGTATTGATATTGACTGGATTTCCAGTAATTTAGCATAAACTAATATATCGTGTTCATCTGCCTGTCTTCCCGCTCACCTGCCTATTGCGTCCCGGCCGCAGCCAGCCAGCGCAGATAGGCCGCACGCGTCGGTTCCGAAACGGATTCCAGCACTTTCTGGTGCGTCACCTGGTGGCGCGCGACCAGCCGGGCATCGGCCACGACGCGTGACTTGCAGAACCAGTGACAGCTGTGCTGAAACAGATAGAGTTCTGCCGAGAGGTGAAAGGCACGCGCCCTGGCATCCTGAGTTTCGCGGTCATCCACTACCCGGCGCAGGCCGTCGGCATGAATCTGCAGCAGCTGCCGGAAATCCCGCGTCAGAGCCGGGAAGACGCGCTCCACCCAGGGCACGCAGAAGGCAAACCGCCCCATGGCTGTTGCTTCCGCCGAGTCCGTACGCATGCTTTCGGCCAGCGCTTGCGTCTGGCGGGCCACGGCATCTTCCGCCGGTGCGAAACTGTCAAGGACCTGACGCCGCCGCGTCGCATCCTGTTCATGGATGGCACGCAGATAGCCCTGGGTAAGGGTTTCCATATGGCGTTCAAGCTCGAAGCGTGCCAGGCGCTCGCGCAGAAATACGATGCGGTCGCGTTGATAGCGCAGGCACAGCATCTTCCATGTCACCGCAAGCATCAGCAGACTCAGGACGATGTCCATCATGGTTCCCTTCACTTCAATGAGACCGGCCGCCGGAGACCGGCCCGGCCCGGTGCAGGCTCGGGCTTATCCGGCCTCTGGATTGTATAATGCCCGAATCACGCACCCCGTCATGCTGCGCCTCGCAGTGCCCGGCGGGCGGCACCCTTGGAGAGTCAGCATGGATGCGCGTCGTCGTGCCATCGTGGCTGCAGGCATTTCCGGTGTGGGCCTGGGGCTTGCTGCAGGACCGCTTCCCGCGAGGGGGCTTGCGGGCGGCCCTGCGGCGGTGGTGCCGCTCGATGATTTCATGGCCCTGTCGGCGCAACTGGTATCACGTCCGGTAGCGGCACTCGATCGCAGCATGGGTGCCCGCCTGCTTGGCGTGCTGCATCAGCGGGGGCAATCAGCGGCCTTGAAGCGCCTGCTGGCATCGCCTGCTGCCGGGCATGTGCTCGCCATGGCCATCCGTACGGCCTGGTATTCGGGGCAATGGTTGCAGGGCGACGAGCGTGTTCAGCTGGGTTTCGCCGATGCGCTGGTCTGGACGACGGCACCCTTCCTGCATGTGCCCGGCATCTGTGGCGGCGCGACCGGCTATTGGGCCGAGCCGCCCCGCCTGCCTTGAGCATCACGATGATCAGCGTGCAATGAAGGGGGATGATGGATGGTGACGCGGCTCGAGGCGGATTTTGTCATCATTGGCTCGGGCCTTGCCGGATCGCTGATCGCAGACCATCTGTCCGCTTCGGGCGCACGTGTGCTGGTGATCGAAGCGGGCGCACCGGTCGGGCGTACCCGGGCGCTGCAGCATTTCTGGGATGCGCCCGTCAAGACGCCGGAGTCGGCCTATCCGCCGCTGCCCCAGGCCATGCATCCGGTTTCGCACGATCTCGATGGCTGGTATCGCCAGTCCGGTCCGGATCTGTTCAAGAGTACTTATCTGAAGGTCGTGGGCGGTACCACCTGGCATTGGCTGGGGACATGCCTGCGTCTGTTGCCTTCCGATTTCCGGACGCGGACGCGCTTTGGCTATGGCGTGGACTGGCCCATCGACTATGCAACGCTGGAGCCTTTCTATGTCCGGGCCGAACACGCGCTGGGCGTTTCCGGTGATGATGACGAGGATCTGGGCTCGCCGCGCAGTGCCGGCTTTGTCCAGCCGGCCATAGCGCCCACTTATCTGGACCGGCAGCTGGAATCGGCGCTCTCGGGCACGCGATTTCAGGTGCGCGCCACGCCACAGGCGCGCAATTCGCGGCCGTTTGACGGACGCCCGGCCTGTTGCGGAAGCTCGAGCTGCATTCCCGTATGTCCGATCCAGGCCAAATATGATGCAACGGTGCATCTGAACCGGGCCGTCGCCGCCGGTGCGCAATTGCTGGACAAGGCGTCGGTGGTGCGTCTGGAGGTGGATGAGACGGCGACGGTGCGTAGCGCGCATTTCCGCCGCTGGGACGGCAGTCGCGGGCAGGCTGTCGGGAAGGCTTTCGTGATTGCCGCAAATGCCGTCGAGACGCCGCGCCTGCTGCTGGCCTCACGGACCGCAGCATGGCCGGATGGCCTCGCCAACAGTTCGGGGCAGCTTGGGCGAAATCTCATGGATCATCCCGTACAGTTGAGCTGGGCTCTGGCAGATGCGCCGCTGTACCCCTACCGTGGCCCCTTGTCGACCTCGGGTATCGAGAACCTGCGTGAAGGGGACTTCCGCCGGGAACGCAGTGCCTACCGCATCGAGATCGGCAATGACGGCTGGAGCTGGCCCGCGGGCGCGCCGGTGTCCACCGCCGCTGGTCTGGCGGCACAAGGTCTGGACGCCGCCACCCTCGATGCGACGCTGGCGCACGACACGGCGCGCCATCTGCGCCTGAGCGCACTGACCGAGCAGCTTCCCGAGGCGCGCAATCGCGTCACCCTGGATGCGCGCGAGGCGGATCATTACGGCGTTCCCTTGCCGCGTCTACATTACGATATCGGAGATTATGCACGCCGTGGCCTCGAGCGCGCGAGAGCGGATCACGACGACATCATGCGCCTTCTGGGATGCAGCCATATCAGGCATGCCGACACCTTCTTCGGAGCAGGCCATATCATGGGCACCGCGCGCATGGGCGCAGACCCGCGCCGGTCGGTCGTGGACGGCGGGCTGTGCAGCCATGATCATCCCAATCTCTTTCTGGCGGGTGCCGGCGTGTTTCCGACCTGTGGCACAGCCAACCCCAGTCTGACCATTGCTGCGCTGAGCCTGCGCCTGGCGCAGGCACTGGCCGACCGGACCCGCTGATCAGCCTCTGCCCGGGCAAGCGCATCAGGGGCAAGGTTTGAAATGAGAATGAAAAGGAATATCATTAATGCATCTTTAATCCTTCAGATGCCGGCGAACCCGTAATGATGTCTTTTTTCCTGCAACGCGTCCTGTTCGCTGTTCTGCTCGTCCTCCTGCTGTCCCTGCAGGCGATGGCGCAGCCGGCGCCGCGCGAGCGGCTGGTGCTGGCGGGGCCGCCGGCATCCGTTTCCTTTCCCCTGCTGCACATGGTTGAAAGCGGCGCCCTGTCGGACGTCGCCGAACATGTCGAGTTCGTGCTCTGGTCCAACCCCGACCAGTTGCGTGCCCTGGCGATGGAAGGCAAGGCCGACTTCATGGCCATGCCGACCAATGTGGCCGCCAACCTGTACAACCGGGGCGTGCCCCTGCAGCTGATGAACGTATCGGTATGGGGCATCCTGTGGATGGTGTCGCGCAATCCCGGTCTGGAGACGCTGGCGGACTTCAAGGGCGAGGAAATTGCCGTTCCCTTCCGCGCCGACATGCCGGATATCGTCTTCAGCTATCTGATTCGGAAGTCCGGCCTGGACACGCGCAGGGATTTCCGGCTGCGCTACACGCCTTCGCCCATGGACGCCATGCAGCTGCTCATTTCGCGTCGCGTCGATCATGCCCTGCTGGCCGAGCCGGCCGTGTCAATGGCCCTGCGCAAGACGCATTCCTTCCCCCTGTCCGTGGTGGCGCCCGAGCTGTACCGCAGCGTGAACCTGCAGGAGGAATGGGGCCGGCTGCTCCAGACAGAGGCGCGCATTCCCCAGGCGGGCTTGGTGGCCGTCGGTCCGGTGCGTGAGGATGCCGCCCTGATGCAGCGTGTTGAAGCCGCCTATGCCGATGCCAACCGCTGGTGCCTGGACAACGCGCGGGCCTGCGGTGCCGAAGTCAGCCGGACCATCGATATGGTGACGCCGGAGGCGGCCGCCGATGCGATTGCCGTCCTGCCGCGTCACTACGCCGCGGCGGAGCAGGCGCGCGAGGAGCTGGACGCCTTCCTCGGCCTGCTGCTGGCGCGTGAGCCGGCTTCCGTCGGCGAGCGCATGCCCGATGCCGGTTTCTACGGGCATCTGCCGTGAGGGTGCGGGACAGGCTGTCGGCAGCGCTGACGGCCACGCTGGGCTACCTGTGGAGCGGCTGGGGGGCGGTGAGCAGCCTGCTGCTGTTCTGCGCCTTGTGGGAGTGGGGCGGCCAGGTCTACGGCACGCTCATCCTGCCCGGACCAATGGAAACATTCGCCCGGCTTGGCGCGATGTTCGATCGCGGTATGGCGATGCCGGAGCTGGTCATCTCGGCGCGTCGCGCTCTCTATGGCCTGGGATTGGCATTGGGGGCAGGCACGCTGCTCGGACTGGTGGCCGGGCGCTCGCTGACGGCATCCATGGTGTCGCGTCCGCTGGTGACGCTGCTGCTCGGCATGCCGCCCATTGCCTGGCTGGTCCTGGCCATGCTGTGGTTCGGCATGGGGGATGCCACGCCGGTGTTCACGGTCTTCATCGCCTGTTTTCCCATTGTCTTTGCCGGCGCCATGCAGGGCGCACGCACAGTCGATAACAAGCTGCGCGACATGGCGCGGTCGTACCGCCTGCCCTGGTGGATGATGCTGACCGATGTGCATCTGCCCCACGTCACATCCTATCTGTTCCCGGCCTGGATCACGGCGCTCGGCACGTCCTGGAAAGTGGTGGTCATGGCCGAGCTGCTGACCACGGCGGACGGTGTCGGTGCAGCCCTGGCGGTGTCCCGCGCCCAGCTGGACACCGCCACGTCCATGGGCTGGATTCTGGCCGTACTCGGTCTGCTGCTGGCCTTCGAATATCTTTTCCTGGAACCGGTCAAGCGGCGTGTGGAGCGCTGGCGTACGGAGGTCGCTGCTTGAGCGTCCTGCAGATTCGTGACCTACACCACCGCTACGGTGCCACCGAAGTGCTCGCCGGCATCGACCTGGATCTGCACGCCGGCGAGGTGCTGGCCTTGCTGGGCCCTTCGGGTTGCGGCAAGAGTACGCTGCTGCACATCGTGGCCGGCCTGCTGATTCCTTCCGAAGCCAGCCTGCATTCAAGCTTCAATCGCCTGTCCTGTGTCTTCCAGGAGCCCCGGCTCATGCCGTGGAAGACGGCGCTGGACAATATTGCCCTGGGTCTGAAGGCACAACGGGTGGCACGCGTCGAACGGCGAACCCGGGCCGCTGAATTGGGGGCACGTATGGGACTGGATTCGGAAGATTTGGACAAGTACCCGCATGAGTTGTCCGGCGGCATGCAGAGCCGGGTCTCGCTGGCGCGCGCATTGGCCACCCGGCCTGATCTGCTGCTCCTCGATGAGCCATTTTCCGCCCTGGATGTGGGGTTGAAAGCCGAGCTGTATGCGCTACTGATCGATCAGGTGCGTCGCTTCGGTACGGCCGTGCTGATGATCACCCACGATTTGATGGAAGCCGTGCGTCTGGCCGACCGCATCCTGATGATGGCACCGGAGCCGGGCCGGCTGGTGCACGAAGTCAGTCTGGACACGGTGCAGGAGGCGCGTTCCAGCACCTGGGTGTATCAGTCCAGTGCGGCGCTCATGCAGGAGGAGGCGGTGCGCATTGGCTTTGGACTGGCGCAAGCGGAGGATGCCGGCGGAGGTGCACCGTGAAGCTTGTACCGTTCACACGGGCCGCCTTTTTCCGACTCTCGGGCCGGCCGGTCTTCATGTGCGGTTTCCGGCCTTTCTTCGTGCTGGCGGCAGCCGGCGCGGTGGTCATGATGACCGCCTGGTTGCTGATGCTGGCCGGATATCTGCCGGCAGGCATGCCGGGCGGCAGTCTGCTCTGGCATGGTCACGAGCTCATCTTTGGCTTCGTCACGGCATCGATCGCCGGTTTCGTACTCACCGCCGTGCCCGAGTTCACGCACTCGGCATCCATAGGCCGACCCGCTCTGGCAGGCCTGACGGCATTATGGTTGGCGGCGCGTCCGGCCTATGCCTTCGCCGGGCTGTGGCCGTCCTGGCCGGGCTTGTGGCCGGCGGCGGCGCTCAACCTGACGCTGTGGCTGTGCCTGCTGGTCCAGATCGTTCCCGCCGTCTGGCATGATCCGCAGCGCCGCCACCTCGGTTTTGCCTGGGCGCTCGGGGCGCTGGCCCTCGTCGAAGCGGGGTTTTTTGTTGCGCTGGCCACGCAGGCCAATGCCCTGGCATGGCTGCGCCTGGCCATCGGCCTGATGATGGTGCTGATCGTCATCAGCGCAAGCCGGGTGTCCATGGCCGTGGTGAACCGCCGGATAGAGGAAGGCCGCCCCGACGATCCTCCGCCGGGCGATATCGGCTATCTGGCCCGGCCGCCGCGACGCAGCCTGGCCATCTTCTGCATCGTCACCTGCAGCGCCGTGGAGTTTGCACTGGGTCATGACCGCATCACCGGATGGACGGCGCTGGCAGCGGCCGCCGCCATGCTCAATCTGCTCAATGACTGGCATGTGGGCCGGCCCCTGTTCACGCGCTGGGCGCTCATGATGTACGCCACCTACTGGCTGATGGCCGCGGGCTACGGACTCATGGGCGCCAGCTGGATGGGTGCCGGTCTGCCGGCGTCTGCCGGCCGGCATGTCCTCATGGCGGGTGCCATGAGCCTGTCCATCTTCACCATCATGGCAATGGCCGGACGCATCCATGCCGGCCGGTGGCTGGACCGTCGCGGATGGCTGCCGGCGGTTGCGAGCGGACTGGTCCTGGCAGCCGTGCTGCGCGCGGCAGCGGGGATCATGGCGCTGCCGCCCTTGCTGCTGACGGCGTCCGGCGTGCTGTGGGCGCTGTGCTTTGCCGTCTACCTGGTGATGACATGGCCGGTGCTCACCGGACCGCGCACCGACGGCCAGACGGGGTGTGCGGAGCCGCTGAAGGCAAAGTGAACGCGGCACCGCTACAGACATACCGCCGGCTGCGTCACATCGGGATTGCCACTTTTTGACTTTTCGCAATGAAAAGTCATATTTATGTATCCATATCGGTCAGTCACGAATATATTCAACTTGGGTGATTGTCCGATTCGATGCGAGGCATGGACGCAAGCCCTGCTCCCGCCCGAATCAAATACTGAGGAGGAAGGGAAGATGAATCTCGATAAAGACCAGTTGCTGGACGCCTATCGCCGCATGCGCACGATCCGGATGTTCGAGGAGCGTGTGCACGACGAGTTCGCCACCGGGGAGATCCCCGGTTTCGTGCATTTGTACGCGGGCGAGGAGGCGTCCGCCGTGGGCGTGATCCGGCATCTGCGCACGGATGAGCGCGACACGGTTTCCAGCACACACCGGGGGCACGGCCACTGCATTGCCATCGGCTGTGATGTCAAGGCCATGATGAAGGAAATCTACGGCCGACAGGGCGGTCTGTGCAATGGCAAGGGCGGGTCCATGCATATTGCCGATGTCAGCATCGGTATGCTGGGGGCCAATGGCATCGTCGGCGGCGGTACCTCGTTGTCCTGCGGTGCGGCGCTTTCAGCCAAGGTAAAGAAGACCGGTGGTGTGTCCGTGTCCTTTTTCGGTGACGGGGCCTTCAACCAGGGCATGACGCTGGAGGCCATGAATTTTGCACGTGTTCTTGATCTGCCGGTCCTGTTCGTGCTGGAGGACAACGGCTATGCGGAATCCACCTCCAGCAGCTGGTCCATCGGCGGCCACAATCCCGTGCGGCGTGCGGCCAGTTTCGGCATCCCGGGGGAAAAGGTCGACGGCCGTGATTTTTTTGCCGTCACGGCGGCCGCAGCAACCGCGATACGGGCGCTGCGTGCGGGAGAGGGGCCGCGCTTTCTGCATGTTCAGTGTGCCCGTTATTACGGCCATTTCGAAGGCGATGCCATGACGTACCGGCCCGCAGGCGAGGTGCGCGACGAGCGCAGGTACCGGGATCCCCTGAAACTCTTCCGTGCACGCGTCGTGCAGGGCGACATCCTGCCCGAGGATGAGATGGATGCGACAGACCAGTCGGTGGCGCAGCTGATCGACGAGGCGGTGGCCGAGGCACGCAAGGCGCCATTGCCGGAGCTGGCCACGCTCACCACCGACGTCTACGTCTCTTATTGAAGCTCATTTGCAGGAGTCATGCCATGAGTGTGAAAACTTTCCGTGAAGCGCTGAATGAAGCGTTGCGTCATGAAATGCGCCGCGATGCCAATGTGATCTTGCTGGGCGAAGACATCGCCGGCGGCAGGGGCTCCGGCGGACAGCAGGATGCCTGGGGCGGTGTGCTCGGTGCCACCGCCGGCCTGTACACCGAGTTTGGCCCCGAGCGGGTAATCGATACCCCCATCAGTGAAAGCGCCATCATGGGCGCCGCGGCCGGCGCCGCCGTCACCGGCCTGCGGCCGGTGGCGGAGCTGATGTTCGTCACTTTCTTTGGTGTTGCGGGCGATGCCCTGTTCAACCAGATGGCCAAGTTTCGCTACATGTTCGGCGGCAAGACGAAGACGCCCTGCGTCATCCGCACGCTATACGGTGCGGGTACCGGCGCCGCCGGCCAGCACAGTGACTGCTATTACCCGGTGTTCACCCATATGCCGGGCCTGAAGGTGGCCATCCCTTCATCGCCCTACGAGGCCAAGGGTTTGCTGATTTCAGCCATCCGCGACGACGATCCGGTCATCTTCTTCGAGCACCAGGCCATGTTTGGCGACAAGGGCGAGGTGCCCGATGAGGAGTATGCCATTCCTTTCGGCCAGGCGCGCGTCGCACGCGAGGGAAGCGACGTGAGCATTGTGGCCCTGGGGCGCATGGTGCAGTTCGCGCAGGCGGCGGCCGAGGCCCTCGCGCCGACGGGAGTGGATTGCGAAGTGATCGATCCACGCACGACATCGCCGCTGGATGTGGCGTCCATTCTGCAATCGGTGCGCAAGACGGGACGCCTGGTGGTTGTCGATGAAGCCTTGCCCCGGTGCGGGATGGCGTCCGATATTGCGGCAATCGTGTCCGAGCATGGCTTCGATGCATTGCGTGCACCCGTGCGCCGTGTGACGCCGTCGCATAATCCTGTGCCGTTTGCGCCCAATCTGGAGCAGGCCCATATTCCTGGAACGGAAAACATCATTGAGGCCGTGAAGTCCATTGTCGGGAGGGCTTCCCATGCCCACTGATCCGATCCGTGCCCTGACCATGCCCAAGTTCGGGCTGACGATGCGGGAAGGCACCGTGGCCACATGGCGGGTAGCGCAAGGGGATTCACTGCTCAGGGGTGACGAGCTTGCCGATATCGAGACCGACAAGATCACCAATGTGCTGGAGGCGCCCGTTGACGGCGTGCTGCGCCGTCAGGTGGCACCGGAAGGTACCACCCTGCCGGTGGGGGCACTCATCGGGGTGATGGCGCCGGGCGATGTGAGCGAAGATGCGATTGAAGCCTTCATCGCCGCGTTCCAGCCGGTATTGCCGGCCTGAGCCTTCAGGAGAGCGTCATGTCCGAACCTTCTGCGACAAGCACCAGGCCTGCGGCGGTCGAGCATTATGACTACACCCTGTTCGGCTCCGTCGAGACGCATGCGCTGAGCCGTCTGCGCCAGCTTGTTGCGCGGCGCATGGCCGCCAGCTGGCGCGAGGTGCCCCATGTCACCCACTTCGATGCCGTCGATGTCACAGACCTGGAGGCGCACCGCCGGAAGACCGCAGCAATGCGGGGTCCGCAGTCGCCGGCTCCGTCCCTGCTCTCGTATCTCGTTTGCGCGGCCTCTCGAACGCTGGCCCGGTTCCCGGATTTCAATGCCTCGCTCGATCCGGATGGCAGGACACTGCACCGCAAGGCCTACCATAATATCGGGATTGCCGTAGATACGCCGGCGGGCTTGCTGGTGCCCGTCCTGCACAATGTCCAGGATATGGACCTGGCCGCCATTGCCGGTGGCATTGCCGCGCTGGCCGGGCGAGCCCGCAGCGGGGACCTCAAGAATGAGGATGTGGAGGGCGGCAGTTTCACCATCACCAGTCTGGGTCGTCTGGGCGGCACCGGTTTCACGCCCATCATCAACGCGCCCGAGGTGGCCATACTGGGTGTTTCGCGCATTCAGGAGGCTCCGGTGGTGCGCGACGGCCGCATTGTCGTGCGCCGCCTGTTGCCGCTTTCGCTCTCCTATGATCACAGGGTGATCGACGGCGCGGCGGCCGGGCGCTTCATGGCGGCGCTGGCAGAGCAACTTTCAAGCGATCCGTGAGCCGGAGCGCGGGAGGTAAATCAAAATGACTGATATCAGCAAATTGCCGCTGGATTTGTACAAGGCGAATCTCGAGCTGCAGCTCAGCTTGGGCAAGCTGCTCCAGGAGCACGGCGCCCAATGGCTGCAACGCGGACAGCAACTGGCTGATGAGAGTGCTGCAGGCATGCACGCGGAGCTTGGCGAACTGCTGGCTGCTGAAGACTGGCAGGCGCTTGCAACGGAATCGGCGTCTTCATTCTGGCGCCACATGCAGCGTCACATCGGCGATAACCAGGTTCTGGCGCAGATGCTGGTGGAAGCCCAGACACAGCTTGCACAGGGTCTGCAGGATGCTATGCGGGCGTGGCAGCAACAGACGGCTCAGGCCCTTGCCGGATTGGCCCCGGCCAGTGCGCAGGATATCGCTGCGTGGGGCAATGTGTTCAAGCCATGGGCGCCGCCGTCACGCGCCGGCGATCCTGAAGTGCAAGAGAAGAAAAAGCCGCCGAGATCATGAGGCGGATTTTTCGCCGGCCTGCTCCAGTGAATGCAGAATCGGGCAGTCCGGTCTTTCGTCGCCGGCGCAGGAGCGCACCAGGATCTTGAGCGCTTGCGTCATCTGCAGCATGCTCTCGATGCGGAGTTCGAGCTGATCGATATGCTCCTGGGCCAGGCGTTTGACATCACTGCTTCGACGCGACTTGTCATTCCACAGACCCAGCAGGGTTTCGATTTCGGTGATGGAGAACCCGAGGTCGCGCGCGCGCCGGATGAAGCGCAGGCGGTGGATGTCCGGCTGTGTGTAGAGTCGATAGCCCGCATCGGTGCGACCTGCCGGAGGTATCAGGCCTATTTTCTCATAATGCCGGATCATCCTCGCCGAAACGCCGGATGCCGTGGCGGCCTCGCCAATGTTCATGACTGCCCTCGCTTTTCAAGTTCATGCGGCGGCTGCCCTGTCGAGCGGTGGCTGGAAGCGGCGCAGGCGCAGGGCATTGGCCAGCACGAAGACACTCGACATGGCCATTGCGCCTGCCGCAAAGACCGGTGACAGCAGCACACCCCAGGCAGGATACAGGACGCCGGCGGCTATGGGAATCAACGCGGTGTTGTAGGCAAAGGCCCAGAACAGGTTCTGACGGATATTGCTGATGGTGCTGCGGGACAGGGCGATGGCATTGGGCACACCCTGCAGGTCACCCGACATGAGCACAACGTCCGCGGATTCGACCGCGATGTCCGTACCCGTGCCGATGGCCAGGCCCACATCGGCCTCGGCCAGGGCCGGTGCATCATTGATGCCGTCACCCACGAAAGCGATCCGGCCATGGGTCTGCTTCAACTGGCGCACCGCATCCACCTTGCCCTGGGGCAGTACTTCGGCCACCACCTCGTCAATGTCCAGCTGCCGGGCGATGGCCTGGGCAGTGCGCGCGTTATCACCGGTGATCATGGTGACCTTGAGGCCGAGCTGGTGCAATGCTGCAATGGCGGCGGGCGTGCCGGCCTTGATCGGGTCCGCGACGGCGATGATGGCGGCCAGGCGGCCGTCGATGGCGGCATAGAGCGGCGATTTGCCTTCATTGCCCAGTCGTCCGGCCGTGTCTGCAAACATATCCACATCCATGTCCAGTGAGCGCATGAAGCGATCCGCGCCGACCTCGACGCGGCTGCCGTCCACCATGGCACGCACGCCCATGCCGGTAACGGATTCAAAATCGGTCATTGCAGGCAGGGCAATGTCTTCTTCCTGCGCCGCCACGACAATGGCATGGGCAATCGGGTGTTCCGATCGCGATTCAACCGTGGCGACGTGCATCAGCACGTCCCGGCGCTCGAAGCCGGGTGCGATTTCCAGGTCGGTGAGCACAGGGCGGCCTTCGGTGAGTGTGCCCGTCTTGTCCACCGCCACCACCCTGGCGTCGCGCAACAACTGCAGCGCCTCGCCCTTGCGAAACAGCACGCCCATCTCTGCACCACGGCCGGTACCGACCATGATGGATGTGGGTGTCGCCAGCCCCATGGCGCAGGGGCAGGCGATGATGAGTACCGCAACAGCATTGACCAGCGCAAAGGTCAGCGCCGGTGACGGGCCAAGAACGAGCCATGCCAGAAATGTCAGCAGCGCCGCCAGTATGACGGCAGGCACAAACCACAGCGTGATCTTGTCGACGACGGCCTGTATGGGCAGCTTGGAGCCCTGGGCCTGCTCGACCAGCCGGATGATCTGCGCCAGCATGGTTCGGGCCCCCACGGCGGTGGCGCGAAAGCTGATGGCGCCTTTCTGGTTGACCGTACCCCCCACCACCGTACTGCCTATCGTCTTCTCGACGGGAATCGGCTCGCCGGTGATCATGGACTCATCCACGAAGCTTTGACCCTCGGTCACCTCGCCATCGACCGGCACGCGCTCGCCGGGGCGCACTTCCACAATGTCGTCCAGCACCACCTCGCTGATGGGAATATCCATGACGCGGCCATCACGCCGCACATGGGCCGTCTTGGGCTGCAGGCCCACCAGACGCGCGATGGCTTCGGAAGTGCGCCCCCTGGCACGCGCCTCCAGAAAGCGTCCCAGCAGGATCAGGGTCACGATGACGGCGGCCGCCTCGTAATACACGTTCACCGTGCCGGCCGGCAGCAGTCCGGGCGCGAAGGTGGCAACCACCGAATAACCGAATGCTGCAGCCGTGCCGACGGCCACCAGCGAGTTCATGTCCGGCCCGAGGCGGATCAGCGCCGGAAGACCCATCGCGTAGAAGCGCCGGCCCGGGAATGCCAGGACCAGTGTGGTCAGAATGAATTGCAGATACCAGTTCAGCTGCATGCCAATGGTGGATTCCACCCATTGATGCATACCAGGGACGAGATGCGAGCCCATCTCCAGTACGAACACCGGCAGCGTCAGCACGGCGGCCACGATAAGGTCGCGTTTGAGGATGACGTGTTCTGCGTCCTTTTGCGCAGCCGCTTCTTCGTTGGCCTGGGCACTGTTATCGATGACACGGGATTCGTAGCCGATTTTCCGGACCGCAGCCACCAGGGTGTCCACTGGCGCAACGCCCTGTACGGTGGCGCGCCCCGTCGCAAGGTTGACGGCGGCCTGCGTGACGCCGGGTACGGCCCGGAGCGCTTTTTCGACACGACCCACACAGCTTGCGCAGGTCATGCCATCAATCGCCAGCTCGGCAATATCGGTGCGCACGTGATAGCCGGTCTTTTCCACGGTCTCGATCAGTGTCATTCGGTCAACAGGTTCAGCGAGGCGGATTTCCGCCCTCTCTGTAGCCAGGTTCACGGCCACGCTGTCCACGCCCTCGACCCGGGCCAGCGCCGCTTCCACCCGGCCCACACAGCTCGCACAGCTCATGCCCTCAATGGAAAGGCTGATCGGCGCCAGAGCGGCCTGGCTGCCGGGTTTGCTTGGCATACGCATACTATGTCTTCCCGTTGGAATTCAACATGAACATAGCTTAAGGCTTGTCATCGTGTGAAGGTAAAGCCCTTTGTTGCCCTGGGGCAACGCTGTGGGACAATGATAGATGCCGTTTCAGTTCAGGCGGCGCAGGTCCCCGGGGCTTGCCCATGCTTCCAGACAGCCTTCGCACATCACGCCGAGCTGATCCGCCATGGCGAAGGCCTCGTCCCGATTGTGCGTCACGACAATGGCCGTACGGTTTGCAGCCTTGATGATGTCGCGCACCTCATTGGCAAGATGTGTGCGCGTGTTCACATCGAGGTTGGAGAAGGGCTCATCCAGCAGCAGCAGTTCGGGTGCGGGTGCCAGTGCCCTGGCCAGTGCCACGCGTTGTTGCTGACCGCCGGAGAGCTCGTGCGGGTAGCGGCTGCCGATATCGGCAAGGTCCACGATTTCCAGCATTTCCCGGACGCGTTGCCGGCGCTCGCTGCGCGACACCCCGCGGACGCCGAAGCCGATGTTTTCGTTGACCGTCAGATGCGGGAACAGGGCGTAGTCCTGAAACATCAGGCCGATGCGCCTGTCTTCGGGCGCAAGGTGCCGGCTGGCTGAGGACAATACCCTGTCGCCCAGTGAAATGGTGCCGCCCACGAGCGGCTCCAGCCCGGCGATGGCCCTGAGAATGGTTGATTTTCCGCAGCCCGAGGCACCCAGCAGGCAGCCCACGCTGCCTTGCTTGAGCGACATGGAGAAATCCCGTATCACCACCTGCGGCGCGCCGGGTGCACCGTAGGCAATGCTGACCCGGGACAGCGTCAGGAATTTGTTTTCGGTCTGATGGGATGAGCTCATGGTCTTCGATATCCGTGAGAAAGATTGGTGCGGGCCAGAAGGATCACGGGCAGCAGGCCGGCGAGCACGATGGCGAGCGCGGCCAGGGCGCCTTCTTCATAGTTTCCGCGAGACGCCTCGGCGTACAGCAGGGTTGCCAGGGTGTCAAAATCGAGTGGGCGCAGCAGCAGCGTGGCCGGTAATTCCTTCATCACATCCACCAGCACCAGCAGGGCGCTGGCCGCCAGCGCGGGGCGCAGCAGGGGCAGATGAATGCGGCGCAAGGCTTGTGCCGGGCCTGATCCGAGCGTGCGGGCGGCATGCTCCAGGCTGGCTGGTATGCGGGTCAGGCCGGCTTCCGCAGCGCCAACCGGAATGGCCAGAAAACGGATGACATAGGCGATGAGCAGTGCCCCGCCCGAGCCCATCAGCAGCAGATGCCGGCTTTGCATCAGCTCGCCCAGCCCGTCATCGATCAGCATTACCGGCGTCAGCAGGCCGATGGCCAGCACCGTGCCCGGCACGGCATAGCCCAGGCTTGCAACGCGCGCCAGTGCCCTGGCAGGCTGTCGCCAGGCGCTTTCCCGCAGTGTGCGGCTTGCCCACGCCACCATCAGGCCGATTGTGAGCGTGACCACCGTTGCGATCAGGGCAAGCAGTACCGTGTTGGAAAGGCTGCGCATCAGCGTGTGGGACAGGCCGTGTCCGCCATGCAGACGTTCCACGGCTTCTGCCGTCAGATAGATGGCCGGAACGACGAAACCCGCCAGAATGGGCAGCAGGCCCAGGAGCAGGGCGATGAGTGCGGGCGGCCCGCGCAATGTCCGTGCCTGCATGGGCTGCATGCGCTGGACGTTGGCGAAGCGCTGGCGTGCGCGTCCCCTGCGCTCCAGCAGGATGAGCGCGACGACGATGAGCAGCATGGTGAGTGCAATCTGCGCTGCCGCCGCCAGATCCGAGCGCGTGGTCCATGAGGTGTAGACGGCAACCGTCATGGTCTGTATGCCGAGGAACTCGGAGGCACCGATATCGTTCAGCGTCTCCAGCAGCGCCAGGCTCAGGCCAACGGCCCAGGCCGGTCTGGCCAGGGGGAGGGCAACGCGCCAGAAGACTTCCGCCCTGTGGGCGCCCAGTGTGCGGGCAGCCTCCAGCACATTGGCCGCCTGTGTGAGAAATGTCGAGCGTACGGTGAGGTAGACGTACGGATAGAGGACGAAGCCCAGCAGGACGATCGCGCCCGTCATGCTGCGGATGTCCGGCAAGCGGAATTCGCGCGGGCTGCTGTATCCCAGCCAGTGGCGCAGCGCCGACTGCACCGGCCCCAGGGGATGTAGGACATCCAGGTAGGCATAGGCCATGATGTAGGTTGGAACCGCCAGGGGGAGCAGCAGCGCCCAGTTCAGGATTGCACGTCCCGGAAAGCGATAGGCAGTGACCAGCCAGGCACTGCCGATGCCCAGTGCACTTGCCAGCACGGCGACACCCGCCAGCAGGGCCACGGTGCTGCGCAAGGTGGCGGGCAGCGTCGTATCGGCAAGGTGACGCCAGTGGTCCAGGTCACTGCTCAGGGCATGCCACGCAAGCGCCAGTACCGGCGCCATGACGGCAACGGCGACAAGAAAGGCTCCCGATGGAGCCCAGAGTCCCCGAACCGTTCGGGAATAATGGAAATGCGAAAGATCAGTGATCAAAACCGACCCTGTCCACCAGCTCGCTCGCCTGTTTGCGATGTCTGGCGATTTCAGTCATGTCCAGTGAGTCCACCTTCAATGGTCCCAGCGCAGCCATGACCGGAGCCACTTCCACTCCGGCACGCACCGGATACTCGAAGTTGGCATTGGCATAGATTGCCTGCGCCTCGGGCGAGATCAGGTACTCCATGAAACGTATGGCGTTGTCACGGTTGGGCGCGTGCCGGGCCAGCGAGGCGCCGCTGATGTTGACATGGGTGCCGCCGTCGGCATTGCTTGCGAACTGCGGACGGATGACTTTGATGGCGTCGCCCCAGGCGCGCGCTTCCGAGCCCGGTTCCGAAGTCTTCATGCGGCCGACGTAATAGGCGTTGGCAATGCCGATGTCGCAGATGCCGCCAAGGATGTCGCGGGCAACGTTGCGATCACCGCCGGCAGCCTTGCGCGCAAGGTTGTGCTTGACGCCCTCGAGCCAGGTCTGCGTGGCCTGCGCACCGTCGTGGGCGATCTTTGCGGCAATCAGCGCCGTATTGTAGGGATGCTGCCCCGAGCGTATGCAGACCCGGCCTTTCCATTCGGGGTCTGCCAGATCTTCGTAATTGAAGCGGGTGATCGGCAGGTCCTTGTGCGCGTACAGCACGCGATCGCGCAGGGAAAATGCAAACCAGCGTCCATCCCTGTCACGCAGATTGGCCGGGATGGCCTGCTCAAGGACCTGTGAGTCCACAGGCTGGGTCAGGTCCGCGTCCGTCAGATCGAGCAGGTTGCCGATGTCAACCGTCATCAGCACATCAACGGGAGATCGTCCCCCTTCCGCGCGCACCCGCTCCAGCAAGCCATCCTTGATGAAGATGGACCGGACCTGAATGCCACTGTCCTTCGTGAATGCATCGAGCAGCGGCTGTATCAGACCGGGTTCGCGTGTGGTGTAGAGGTTGACCTCCCGAGCGGTTGCGGTGACCGGTGCGCAGAGTGCAAAGGCCAATGCCGCTGCTGCGGCTCGAAAAACAATAGTTTCCATCGATATGTTTCCGGTGAATGGCAATCATTCTCATTTCAGGATGAAAGAGAGTAGCGGGAGCTCAGCTTTCTGTCAATGCCAGGCGCGCAGGTCTTGCCCGATATGCCATGATGGCGCTACTCTCCATGCGAAGCTTATGGAAGACACACGACGATGACTGACGATGGTACAGCTGCCATGGGTAGCAAGATGCAGGAGCTGCCCGCAAAGGTTCAAAGCGGAAATATCTGGCGGCTTTCCATAGCCCAGGCGCTCGCCGGGGCGAATTCCACGGTGCTCTATGCCACGGGCGCAATTGTCGGCAACATGTTTGCGCCCGATCCCATGCTCGCGACCCTGCCCATCTCCATCTTTGTTGTGGGCATGGCGGCCTGTATCTTGCCTGCGGGAGCGCTCGCGCGGCGTCGCGGCCGGCGCATGGTCTTTCTGACCGGAACCGGCGGCGGCGTGCTGGCCGGACTGTTCAGCATGCTTGCGGTCCTCATCGGTTCATTCTGGCTGTTCTGCTTCGCGTCCTTCCTGGGCGGCGGCTATGCGGCTGTGGTGCTGACCTTCCGTTTTGCCGCGGCCGACGGTGTGGCACCCGCCCGGCGGGCGCGGGCCCTTTCGCTCGTCATGGCGGGTGGTGTTGCATCGGGGGTTGTGGGCCCGCAGCTCGTGACCTACACGATGGATCTGTGGCAGCCCTATCTGTTTGCCGCCACCTATCTGGCGCAGGCGGCCGTTGCAGCGGTATCGGCCTTCATACTGCTCGGTGTTCAGCTGCCCATGCCCACTGCGGCCGAGGCGGCCTCGGGCAGGCCGCTGGCAGTGATTGCACGCCAGCCGCGGTTTGTTGCCGCCGTCATCACCGGTGCAGTGGCCTATATGCTCATGAACTTCCTGATGACGGCTGCACCGCTGGCAATGCACCTGTGCGGTCACTCGCAGGAGGCGGCCAACGAGGGCATCCAGTGGCATGTGATTGCCATGTATGGGCCAAGTTTCTTCACCGGGACGCTCATCGGACGCTTTGGCGCGGGGCGTGTGGCGACGGCCGGTCTGGTGCTGACAGGGATTTCCGCAGCAGTCGGACTCGCCGGAATCGATATTGCGCACTTCATGGCCACATTGATTCTATTGGGTGTGGGGTGGAATTTCGGGTTTCTCGGCGCCTCGGCAATGGTTCTGGAGTGCCATCGCCCCGAGGAAAAGACCCAGGTGCAGTCCCTCAATGACTTCATCGTCTTTGGTTTGATGGCCATCGGCTCGTTCTCGTCGGGTGGATTGCTGAGTGCCTACGGGTGGGATACGGTGCTCTGGGTATCCTTCATTCCGCTGGCGCTGGCCGTGGTGTCACTCGGTTTTGCGCTCAGGCGAAGGGCTGCGCCGCTGACGGATTGAAAGCGGGTTCTGCGCCTACAACAAGGATTCGATCGGGAGCCGGGACAGGAATCGTATGGCGAGGCGCTTCCAGAAGGAGGCCGACGGCTCCGTTGTCAGCCTGACAGGGTTGTCGGCACTGCGGTCTATCCAGACAATGCCGTGTTCCGCGTCTTGTTCCAGCTGATAGGCAAAACGCGGGATCATGTTGTCGAAGGCGCGTGATGCCCGGTCTGCAAGTTGTTCGCTTTCGATGACAAAGCCGAGTTCGGTGTTCAGGCGGGCAGAACGGGGGTCAAAGTTGAACGAGCCCACAAAGAGACGTTCTCCATCAACGGAAAATGTCTTCGCATGCAAGCTGGTTCCCGAACTGCCGAACGGCCCAGCCTTCTCCCTGGGTTTGTTGACCTCATGATTGCCGCGCATTTCAAACAATGCAATGCCACGTTCCAGAAGCGGCTTGCGATATTTCATATAGCCGGCATGGACAGCGGCGACATCCGTGGCTTCCAGGGCGTTGGTCAATATCCGGACAGCGACGCCCTGGTCGGCCAATTGGCCAAACGCCTGCACGCCTTGCTGCGTTGGCACGAAGTAGGGTGAGATCAGGTCGATCGTTCGGGTCGGCGTCTCCAGGATTTCCATCAGGCGCGCCGTCAACATGGTTTGGGGTTGCGCCTTGCCCAGGACCTTCGCCGGGTCATCGCTGACCATGCGTACCGGCGCCCAATAGAATGCCAGGCGTTGCGCCAACAGGTCTTCGACAAGCCCCGAGGTCCTCACGACCCTGAGGTAGGCCTGGGCTTTGGGCAGGGCCAATGTGCCGGCTTCTTCTTTTTCCAGGGCCTGTGCTTCACGCGTGTCCGGCGCCGTGACCAGCTGTTCTATCGGATACGCGGACTGGCTGTTCCAGTAGCGGTCAAAGTCATGCGAGACCTCGTCCACAACCGTGCCGACCGCCATGATGTCCAGATCGGCAAAGGCAACATCCTGCGTCGCGCCGAAGTACTCGTCGCCGATGTTGCGCCCGCCCACCACGGTTGCCTGCCCATCGATGGTCAGGGATTTGTTGTGCATCCTCCGGTTCAATCGCCTGAAGTCCGTCAGGAACCACAGTGGCTTGAAAGCGCGAAACGGAAAGGGATTGAACAGCCGGACTTCGGCATTGGCTTGTGCGTTCAGCAGTGCCAGCCTGTCGTCGAGCCCCGAGGTGCCGTTGTCGTCGACAAGCAGGCGCACACGCACACCACGACGGGCAGCGTCATGCAGGGCATCGAGCAGGAGATTGCCGGTAATGTCGTCGCGCCAGATATAGTACCGGGCATCGATTGTGCGCTGCGCGGTGGCGATAAGCAGCATGCGTGCGGCAAAGGCATCCAGGGAGTCGCTCAGTGGCACCACACCGCTCAGGCCGACATGTTGCCCGGCAAGCGGCGCCAGTGCCTGACCCAGCAAGGTGCCGGATCCTTCCTGTGTCGTCAGTGCCAGTGACGCTTCTCTTTCCTGCAAGGCGGGCGGACCACATGCAGTCAGGAGGGCGGCGATCAGGATCAGCAGGCCCTTTAATGTCCAGAGAAGCGTTTCATTGATTGAAAAATGGGCAGACATGTATTATTTGCTTACATTGCTGGCGATCAGTCATTTTCCGATGCGAATGTGCGCGCTATCCCCGTTCCCATTCGCGCAAGGCCTGTCTGAATGAAACAATGCAGTCAGCTTCCGTGCCGCGTCCAGAAATCTGCGGGTGTGATGATAGGATACCGGCTGGCCAAAGCCAGTAAATCCTTGTCGCCAGTCACCAGATAGCGTGCTTTTGCTGCCAATAGTGTCTGTAACACAGGTTGATCAGCCTCGTCCCGCAGTGTCTTGTCCGACGGGCCTGATGGTTCGACAAGATCCGCCTGGAACATCAGATTGTCAGCCAAATCGCGAATCTCGGCCGAGGTCATCTGGACCCTGGATAATCGAGCGAGAACACGTACCAGTTCGTCCAGAATGTAATGTGAAAGTGATACCTTCAGCCCGCCCTGGCGCCATGCAGTCACGATTTGCCCTGGTATGCTGCCAGGATAGGCAAGCCCCGAAACCAGCACATTGGTGTCGAGCACCACGTGCAATGCCGGCATCAGCCTGCCTTCCGTTCCGCCGCTACGGTATCTTCAATCTCCGCCATACCCTCGTCTTCCGGTACGCCGGCGAAGCCATCACTGATGCGGCGGCTCAAGGCATCGAAACGATCCTGCATCCGTCGAATACGGGCGAATAGATTTGCATCGACCAGAGCAGCGACAGGTTTGCCATCCTTGTTGATGACGATGCTGTCGTTGCGATATTGCACGCGGTTTATCATTTCGCCGAGGTTTTGCCGAAACTTCACAGCGCTGATTTCAGTGATCATGACTCACCTCATATCATATTGATTGATACGATCATTATGATCAAGAGCCTCCTGAATGTCTAGAGAAGTTTTTGTATGGACGCCTGAACAAGTCGATCGACAAGCAGGTGCATGCACTGCGAATCGCAATGGCTTGCCGGAAATAAGTGTATCGCTTGAGTATTCTATTTTTTACAGTATCATCAAAATGTTACGCCGTAGTCTGTATGAATAATGGGTGCCGGCATATGCGTGCCGATAGCACCCTGCCAACAAGGAGATGGAGATGGATCTGACTGAACTCAAGCATCTGGGGCTGGACATCAATTTCCCCTACAAGAAGCACTACGAGAACTACATAGGCGGGCGTTGGGTGGCCCCGGTTTCCAAGGATTATTTCGAGAATCTGTCGCCCATTACCGGCCAGGTCTTCTGCGAGGTGCCGCGTTCAAACGCGGACGACGTGGAACTGGCGCTGGATGCGGCGCATGCGGCGCGCAAGTCCTGGGGAGAAACCGCAGTGGCCGGGCGTGCCGCCGTGTTGTTGCGCATCGCCGATCGCATGGAGCAGAACCTGCGTCTGCTGGCGGTGGCTGAAAGTATCGACAATGGCAAGCCGCTGCGCGAAACGCTCGGTGCCGACCTGCCGCTGGCAATCGATCATTTCCGCTACTTTGCGGGCTGCATTCGTGCCCAGGAAGGCGGCATCTCGGAAATAGACAAGGACACGGTGGCCTACCACTTTTACGAGCCCATGGGCGTTGTCGGCCAGATTATTCCGTGGAACTTCCCGCTGCTGATGGCGGCCTGGAAGCTGGCACCGGCACTGGCCGCCGGCAACTGCATCGTGCTCAAGCCGGCCGAGCAGACGCCGGCATCCATCCTGGAGTTCGTGGAACTTATCGGTGATCTGCTGCCGCCCGGTGTGTTGAACATCGTCAACGGCTATGGCAAGGAGGCCGGCAACGCGCTGGCCACCAGCAAACGCATTGCCAAGCTTGCCTTCACCGGCTCCACCGCCACGGGCACGCACATCCTGCACGCTGCCGCGGACAACCTGATTCCGAGTACGGTGGAACTGGGTGGCAAAAGCCCCAACATCTTCTTTGCCGACGTGATGGATCAGGACGATGCCTTCTTCGACAAGGCGCTGGAAGGGGCCAGTATGTTTGCCCTGAACCAGGGCGAAGTCTGCACGGCACCCACGCGTATCCTGATACAGGAATCCATTTACGAACGCTTCATCGAACGTGTTACCAAGCGTGTGGAATCCATCAAGGCGGGTCATCCGCTGGATTCGACGACCATGCTGGGTGCGCAGGTGTCCCAGGCGCAGCTGGACAAAGTCCTGGGCTATATCGACATCGGTCGTGAAGAGGGTGCGGAGTGCCTTACCGGCGGTGAGCGCAACGTGCCGAGCGAGGAGTTGAAGGACGGTTTCTATGTGAAGCCGACCCTGCTGTTCGGAAAGAACAGCATGCGCGTCTTCCAGGAGGAAATCTTTGGCCCGGTGGCGTCCGTCACCACGTTCAAGGATGAGGAAGAGGCCGTGGCCATTGCCAATGACACCTATTACGGGCTGGGTGCCGGCGTGTGGACGCGCAACGGCTCCCAGGCCTACCGGGTAGGCCGTCAGATTCAGGCCGGACGCGTCTGGACCAACTGCTACAACCTGTACCCGGCGCACGCGGCATTTGGCGGCTATAAGCAATCCGGCATAGGGCGCGAGACGCACAAGATGGCGCTGGATGCCTACCAGCAGACCAAGTGCATGCTGGTGAGCTACAGCCCCGATGCGCTTGGTTTCTTCTGATTGAGCGAGCCTGGTACCTCAGGCGGCGATGGTCTGCGTCATTGCAGACGTCTCCGGACGAATACGGTGGCCATGGTCAGCGTGGCCACCGTGATTGCCATCAGCGGCCACAGCTTGCTCAGGATATCGCCGGGCGGCATGGCTTTCAGAAAGCTGCCCTCGACGATGGTAAGGAAGTGGGTGAGTGGAATGGCCTGGGCCAGCCATTGCAGGAAGACCGGCATGTTCTCCACCGGTGTGGCGAAGCCCGACATCAGGACGGCCGGAACGCCAATGGCAAACGCTCCCAGGATTGCCTGCTGTTGTGTCATGCTGATTGCGGAAATCATCAGGCCGATACCGACCACGGAGGCGATGAACAGCACCAGGCTGCCCAGCAGCAGGGCGAATGAGCCGGTGAACGGGATGCCGAACAGGAAGACGCCGGCCCCGATCATGAACAGGCCCAGCAGCGTGCCGATGACCATGGCGGGCAGCGACTTGGATAAAATGATTTCCGGGGTCGAGGCGGGTGAGACCAGCAATTGGTCGAATGTGCCCAGTTCCCGTTCGCGCGCGATCGACAGGGCCGTGATCAGGAGCGCGCTGAACAAGGCCAGGATGCCGGTCAGGCCGGGCACGATGAACCAGCGGTAGGTCAGGTTTGGATTGAACCAGTGGCGCACCGCAACCGGGTTTGGCGGCTGCGAGTCGGGCATGATCTCGGCACCGACGTCGGCGAGAATGGTTGACAGGTAACCCACCGTGATCTGGCCCGAGTTGCTGCGCCGCCCATCGACCAGTACTTGAGCACGTCCGCTGTTTCCCGCCGCAATGGTGCGCGAAAAGTCGACGGGAATGGCCAGTGCCGCGATCACTTCGCCGCGATCGATCAGTTCGTGCAGCTGGTGCCGGCTGTCCACATGGCGTACGCGGGCGATGAACCGGGCGCTGTCCAGACGCTGCCGCAGCTCGTGCGACCAGCGACCCGCATCCTGATTATGGATGGCAACGTCGATGTTCCGCACCTCCAGCGTTGCGGCGAAGGCGAATATCAGCAGTTGCAGGATGGGTGGCAGGAACACCAGCATGCGGCTGCGCGGATCGCGCAGCACGCTGAGTATTTCCTTGATGAACTGGGCGCGCAGCCGGGTGAACGAGAAGGTGGAGATGAACATCGGCTCACTCCAGGTTCTTGCGTGTGACGCGTTTGGCGAGCATGAAGAACAGCGCTCCAATTGCTGCCATGGCCGCCAGATTGGGCAGGAATACCGGCCGGATGTCGCCGGCCAGGAACACCGTCTTGAGCGAATCCACAAAATAGCGTGCCGGGACCACCAGGGTAATGGCGCGGATCGGCGCAGGCATGGCGCCGATTTCATACAGGAAGCCCGACAACATGAAAGCGGGCAGAAAGCCTGTGAATAGCGCGATCTGTGCCGCCAGGAACTGGTTGCGTACCAGTGCCGAGATCAGCAGGCCCTGGCCCAGTGCCGGTATCATGAACACCGCCGACAGGAGGAGCAGAGCCGGCAGAGAGCCACGCATGGGGACACCAAAAACGAATACTGCCAGCGCTGCTGCTCCCAGGGTGGACAGCATGCCGAGTGCAAAATATGGCAGCAGCTTGCCGGTCAGAATCTCGATGACCGAGGCAGGCGTCGACAGCACCGCCTCCATGGTGCCGCGTTCCCATTCGCGTGCCACCACCAGAGCGGTGAGCATGGTGCCGATGATGGTCATGACGATGGCGATCGCCCCGGGGATCAGCGCCCGGCGGCTTTCCAGCTCAGGATTGAACCAGTAGCGTGGTTCCAGCAGCACGGACTGCACGGGTGCCCCGATATCCAGTCCGGCGCGCCAGCCCTGAACCACGCCGCGAGCGTAGTTTTCGACATAGTTGGCGGTGTTGGGGTAGGAGCCATCAGTGATGATCTGCACCAGCGGCTCGCTGTCACGCCTGGCCATGCGCTGCTCGAAGTCCTGCGGAATTACCACATAGCCGCGCAGTTCGCCGGATACGAGCTTGTCAGCCACCTCGCGCCGGTCACGGACGAATTGGACATCCAGAAAACGCGTGCCTGAAAATGCGGCAGCCAGCGACTGCGCCGCGGCGCCGGGCGTCTCGAGCACGACGGCGACACGCACGTTCCTGGCATCCAGCGACACGGCAGAGGCAAACAGCAGCAGTAACACCACGGGAAGCACGAAGGCGATCAGCAGAGTCGAAGGATCGCGCAGGGCCTGGTGGCTTTCCTTGATGACCAGGGCGTTCAGGCGCCGCAGGTCGAGGCGCCGCAGATCGGCCGGCTGCACAGGGTTGTTCATGCGACAGCCTCCATTTCCCGATCCGCCGATTCCACCAGATGGATGAAGGCGTCCTCCATGCTTGGGTCGGGATGCTCCGGGCTCGCGGATGCGCGCTTGAGTGCATCGGGCGTGTCGAGCGCAATCAGGCGTGCGCGCGACAGGATGGCCACGCGATCACAGTACTCGGCCTCGTCCATGAAGTGAGTGGTGACCATGATGGTCATGCCCTTGCGTGCCAGGCCGTTGATGTGGGTCCAGAACTCGCGCCGGGTGATGGGGTCTACGCCCGAGGTGGGCTCATCAAGAAACAGCACTGGAGGCCGATGCATCAGCGAACAGGCTAGTGCCAGGCGCTGTTTGTGACCCAGCGGCAGCGAGTCGGGGGTGGCGGCAAGCCAGCTCCCGAGGTCGAAGGTTTCTATCATTTCGGCGATGCGCTCGCGCCGCGTGCGGCCTTCCAGCCCATAGACGCCGGCCGAGAACTCCAGGTTTTGCTGGACCGACAGCAGGCTGTAGAGCGAGAATTTCTGTGCCATGTAACCAAGCCGGCTCTTGGCTGTCGCGGTGGCACGGCGCAGGTCGTGCCCAACGACATGTGCTTCGCCCGCAGTCGGTTTCAGCAAGCCGCACAGCATCTTGAAGGTGGTGGACTTGCCGGCGCCGTTGGGGCCCAGCAGTCCGAAGATTTCACCTTTGCGCACATCAAAGCTGACCTTGTCTGTTGCAGTGAATTTGCCGAAGCGTTTGGTCAGGTCACGACACGATACCGCGATGTCCGAGTCCAGTTCGATCCCCGGCAGGTTCTCGGCCATGATTGAGGTGCCGCCGGGACCGCCGCCAAGCAGGTCAACGAAGGCATCTTCAAAGCGCGCCGGCACCGGTGTGAGTCCCAGCAGCATCCGATCGGCCAGTGCCTGCATCGGTGCTGAATCTGCGTTCTTGCGCAGCACCAGACGTACCCCTGCGCCCTGGATCACGCCGTCACTCACACCGGGCAGATCCAGAGCCTCGGTCAGCACCGACCGGCGTTTGGCACCGACATTCTCCAGGCGAAAGCTGCGACCTTCGAGCTGTGCGGTCAATTCCGCGGGTGGACCATCGAACAGGAGCCGACCCTGATTCAGCAACAGGACACTCTCGCAGCGCTCAGCTTCGTCAAGATAGGCCGTGGACCAGACCACAGCCATGCCTTCGTCGGTGAGCGCCTGTACCATGCGCCAGAGATCCTGGCGACTGACCGGATCAACACCAACACCAGGCTCGTCCAGCAGCAGTACCCGGGGCCGGGCCATGAGCGCACAGGCCAGTCCCAGCTTCTGCTTCATGCCCCCGGAGAGCTTGCCTGCAAGACGTTCGGTGAAGGGCGCAAGCTGTGTGAATTCGAGCAGTTCGTCAAATAGCCCGGCATTGCGCCCGGCATCCAGGCCGCGCAGCTGCGCGTACAGGCGCATATTTTCCATCACCGACAAGTCTTCGTACAGGCCGAAGCGCTGCGGCATGTAGCCGCTGACGACGTGAATGGCGTCGTTGTCGCGGACGACGTCGAAGCCGGCCAGGGTCACGCGACCGGTATTGGGCACCAGCAGGCCGGTCAGGATACGCATCAGCGTTGTCTTGCCGGCACCGTCGGGGCCGACCAGGCCCGTCAGTCGCCCGTAGTGGATGCTCGCATTCAAGTCCTTCAGCGCCTGAACCTTGCCGAAATGCTTGTTCACGTCTTCAATGACGACGGCGATGGGGGTGTCCACGGCTATCTCAGCGTTCCCCGTTGCGTGCCGCGGGGCTGGATTCGGTGTCGAGCGCGATTGTCACCGGCATGCCCTGACGCAGGGCGGCGTCGCTGTCGGCGTCGTCGATGACAATGCGCAGCCGGTATACCAGGTCGGTGCGCAAGTCCGTAGTCTCCACCGTCTTCGGGGTGAATTCGGCACGCGGAGAGATGAAGCCGATCTGGCCGCGATAGCTCTTCTCGGATGAATCACTCCGGACGTGCACTGCAGTGCCCGGCGCGATGCGCCCCAGATCCGGCTCGCTGACATAGGCACGCACGTAGACCGGCTGGTCCAGGCTCAGGCTGTAGACTGTGCTCTGGCTGGCGACCATGCTGCCCGGCTCGCGCACGCGCGCAATGATGGTGCCGTTGCCGGGTGCCATCAGTTCAGTGTCTGCCAGGGCGGTGGCGGCTTGCGCTGCAACCGCCTGGGCGGCCAGCAGGCGCGCTTCGGCTGCGGCAATGTCTTCCTTTCGAAAACCCTCGGATGCCAGCGACAGCGCCGCCTTGGCTGCTTCAGTGCCGGCGGCGGTCTGGTCTCGTGCCGCGCGGGCGACATCGACCGTGCTCCGGCTGCTGGCACCTGAAGCCAGCAGGCTGTTTTGCCGCTGGAAATTCCGCTCGGCCTCGATGGCAAGCGCCTGCGCCTGCCTGAGTGCCTCACGCGCCTGGGTGATTTCCTGGGGGCGCAGGCCCTGACGCAGTTTGGCCAGTTCCGCCTGTGCAACTTGCACCTGGGCCTGCGCCACCGCTAGCGCCTCCCGATACGGCTGCGCATCCAGCATCGCCATCTGATCACCGGCGCTGACGGTATCGCCTTCGTCGAATGCCATCTGGGCCACGCGTCCGGGCTGGCGGAAGGCCAGCTGTACTTCGCGGATATCGACGTTTCCGTAGAGGATCAGCGAATCTTCCCGGTCATGATCCTGTGATAGCCAGAACGTCACTGCGCCTCCGAACGCGAGTGCGAGGATGGCAATGACGACGCTGAGGAATCTTCCGGAGCGACGGTTCTGGCCTGTCATGGGCGGGCTCGCATTCAGTGAGTGTCCTCAACACGCGCGCGCCGCCAGGCAATGGCTGCCATGCCGCTCCAGATCAGCGTGCGCATCGTCATGGCCGCTACAGTGCGCGGCTCCCATGCACCGCCGAGCGCCACATGCACGCCGAATGCCAGGAACACGAGTGCGGTCGTGACTGCAATCGCAATCGCCAGCCGGACGGCCCAGCGTCGCTGCAGCCACAGGCCGGTGCCGGCAATGATGTAGGCGAAGCCGGCCAGGAAGTTGAACCAGAGCACAAAAGGCACATAGTGGCCGGCGGCCTGGCGCGCTGCACCATCGAAAAACAGGACTGCGCCGCCTTCCCGGAGTGTGAGCAGGCCAAACCCGATGGCCACCAGAGGGAGCAGCCAGCGCCGGATCCCGCGTTGTGGACAAATGTTCGTTTTCATGGTGTTTTAGTGATGCCGCGAAGATAGATGGCAAACACGGCCGGCGCATCACGACGGATGCGGGCGACCTCGCCAGTGAGCAGGGATTGCATGACGAGCCCCTGGATTGTGCCGATGAACAGCACGGCGGCTGCATCCGTGTCCAGATCGATATCCAGTTCGCCCTGCGCCTTGCCTTCTTCCATCAAGCGTCGCAAGCGCTGCTCGTACTGGTGAATCAGGGTGAGCGCCATTCGTTTGGGTAGTGTTTCGCCGGCGCGTTGCAACTCGCCAAACAGCATGCGTGGCACGCCGGGATACCTGGCCACGAAGTCGATATGTGCCATGAACATGGCTTCGAGCGCCGTTGCGGGCGAGCTTGCATCCCCGGCCGCCTTGTCCACACGGTTCAGCAAGCGCTCGCCCACCCAGGACATGGTCGCTTCCAGAATCGCTTCCTTGGTGGGGAAATGACGAAATAGCGCGCCTTGCGTCAAGCCCATGCGATCGGCAATGGCGGTGGTTGTGATCTCGGCCGGGTTCTGTTCTGCCGCCAGATCGACAACGGCTTGCACCGTGGCCGCGCGTCGCGCCTCGGCAGACAGGTATTGGGGACGTTCGTTCACGACATGCACACTTTAAAGTGAGTAATCTATTACTATCTTAGCATGCAAGTCGAAAAGCATCAGTCACTGCAGTGCCCGGCGTCAACCTGACCGGAGTTGGTAGATGGATCCCGGCGGCGTGTGATAACCATCGGGGCGCCGTCGCGAATGACACTGGTCCCGGTGTCAGGGATCATCGCGCTCAGCGCATCTGGAACAACTCGTGGTGAAAGCGCTGCCGCACCGGAAATCCCTGCGCGGCAAAGTCGCGCCGCAGTGCATCGGCAAACCCGGTGGGGCCGCAGAACCAGATGCTGGCCTCGCGCCAGTGGGGCACGGTGTCACGGATGCGCCGGCCCGTCAGCCGCCCGTGCCTGGCGTCGATGAAGACGTGCAAGCGTACGTCGGCGGCGTGTGCATCGGCAACCAGCCGCGCCAGCGCCTCCCTGTCGACATCAGCCGTGCTGTGAAACAGGTCGATGCGCTGGCCGTCGGGCCAGTTCCGGTGTCCGCCGGCGGCCTGCAATTGCATGAAATCAAGGCGACTGATGAAGGGTGTGATGCCGATGCCGGCGCCGACCCAGATCTGGTACGCGCTGCCATCGTCAAAGGTGAAGCAGCCGTAGGGGCCCTCGATTTTCAGCGCCTGCCCGACCTGCAGCCGCTGGCGCAGGCGGCGAGTGTGGTCGCCCAGCCCCTTGATGATGGCAGTCAATTGCGGCCGCTCGGGATTCCAGGCCGAGGCAATCGTGTAGGGGTGGGCGCCCTCATTCAGGTCGGATGTGGCAAAGGCAAACTGTCCCGGTCTGTGTCCCGGCCAGTCAGGCACGTCAGCAGTGATCTCGAGCGCGTCAACGCCCTTGTAATAATTGAGTGAGGCAATCGTACCGGTCACCGTCTGCTGTGCACCAACGCGACCCAGCAGGACCAGCACGGCTGCGATTGTGCCGCCGGCGAGCAAGGCCGTCATCAGCCAGCCCAGGGGCGTGCTCCAGTAGGCAAACTCCATGAGCACCACGCTGTGGAACACCAGCACCAGGTAGGCAATGGCCAGCAGGCGGTGGCTCTTGTAGAACCAGTGGTAGGGAAAGCAGCGGATCAGCGCCAGTACAATCAATATGATCGCAGCGTAAAACGCCCATTCGCCGGTGAACTCCGCCAGGCCCTTGTGGCCATGCAACCAGGTTTCGACGGCCTTGTCGATTGCCTGCGGTCCGATCCCGTGTCCGTCGCCGCCACGACTGCCGCTGCCACTGCCGCCGCGCGCCGGGCCCTCGAGCAAGCCCCGGCTGACCGCCCATTTGGGTGCCTTGATCCAAAGCCAATGGAAAACGGAAAAAATCAATGCATTGATGCCCAGCCACTTGTGCAGGCGATACATCTTGTCCAGCCCGCCCAGCCACCGCTCGGGCCAGCGCGGGCGCAACGCCAGCAGCATGGCCAGGCTCATGGCACCCATCGCGATCAAGCCGGTGTACTGGCGCATGTGCCGACGCCACTCAAACACTGTTGTCGCTTCATAAAACCGGGGCTCGGCCAGCATCCACAGCAGCGTCAGCACAATGAGGCTGGCCCAGAAGGCGCGTTGAATATTCAGCATGGGGGTTCTCGGCACGAAGTCAGATTGGAATAATTCTATTGTGCCGTGAACAGTCGTCCAAAGGCCTTGCCATACCGGGCTGTGCGGAGAAACTCATCGTCAACACCCGTAGGCGCCTCTGGACGAAAAAAAAGCCGAAACGCAAGGTTTCGGCTTTCTTTCAATCATCCATGGGCCCTGTTGGATGCCCATGGGCAAAAATCCTGGAGCGGGAAAAGAGACACTTACTAGGCGCGTAAGTCGTTGTTTCCCGAACACTTTCTTCGCCGAGGTGACCAGCGAAGACCTCAATTGTAGCCTTGTTTTTCGTCCCCGGCAACAAGTTCGTCCAAAGAAATCCATCGACGTCCAAAGACGCACACTCCGCGCACCAGACCCGCACCCCGCACATCGCCATCCGCGTGGACTCGAACTAGCCACCCATATCCCGTTCTCTGCTTCTGCATCTTCACCGCGATGCCGACTAGGCAGCAGGCTTCCGATGTCGGGGCAGTTCGGACGCCACCGTGGAAAGGCGCGCACCGCGCATCGCGGCGCCCATCTGCGCAAGCCACGCCGGAAGAACGCACACCCTAGCCATGGTGCGTCGGCGCGCGATTCTTTATGGATATATCAGGATGCCGGGATGAGCATGACGAGAGCGCATTCGCTGCGTCCGGCTGGACGTTGGATGACGATTGTCATCCCCTTCGCACCCCATGAGACCGCTGGCATATCAGGCCATACCTAGACGGTTTTGCAGAAGCCGCAATTTCTTACGACCCTGATAGCGTGAGCGTCACTGTCGAGCCTGCGTCCTGATGCTCGACCTTCTGGTCGATGAATTTTTACACATCGAGCACACAACGGCTACCAGTAGCGCCGACTGGTAAGAGGTACTCAAGCCCAATGACGAAGCCGCCCTCGGGGCTCGCTTCCTGCACAGACAACACGCCGGCCATGAGGTCGGCGGCAAAGGAGTCGGCCATGTAGTTCTTCTCCAGAAAGGAGACGGAGCATGCAAGAGAACAAGAATGATGCACCCACATCAAAGGTGTTCTATCGCCCGATCGAAGCGTCCATCCGCTGGGCCGGGCTGCTGCGGTACGAGCAGGTGATCCTGACCTCGATTTCGTCGCCCCGGAACCTGCCACTTTCGCTGGACTGCCCACGCTGGGGCGAACTGCGGCTGTACACCGAACGCATCTATGACGGCATCCTCAATGGGGAGCTGCCCTTCGGGCGGGACGGCATCACGATGCACGACACCGAGTTGATCGACTCTTCCGACCTCACCGTCCGCCATGTGGATCTGAAGCGCTGGATGCGCCAGCACTACCCCGAACAACGACCCGGCTTTCTTTTCTCCCGCAGCGAGCGCATCACCCATC
>Ga0265293_10000353_pt1:110000-111531 | contig 111531 bp, 101 predicted proteins | sample Munlanlewell138R_FD_192505 | JGI IMG/M metagenome (GOLD analysis project Ga0265293, IMG submission 192505) | Leachate microbial communities from a municipal landfill in Southern Ontario, Canada - Leachate well 138R | ecosystem: Engineered > Solid waste > Landfill > Unclassified... | reverse complement strand
CACGCCTGATAAGCGTGAGGTCGGTAGTTCAAATCTACCTAGGCCCACCAAGGGGGTGTAGCTCAGTTGGGAGAGCGCCTGCTTTGCACGCAGGAGGTCATCGGTTCGATCCCGTTCACCTCCACCAGGTATTTCTGGTTGAGGTGATGAGCGACCGCTCCTTGCTCCTGAAACGAGTGCTGGAACGAGTGATTGACGTGCCATGCGGGTAGTATGGCACATCAATCATCGGTTTCAGACCGATGGGTTTCGATACGTTCTTTGACAATTGCATATTGTATAGATTCCAAAACAAAAGCTGAGCATTCATTTAAGTTTCAAAGTTTATGGCCAAGCTAGTAAGGGCGTATGGTGGATGCCTTGGCACCAGGAGGCGATGAAAGACGTGGCAGGCTGCGATAAGCCTTGGGGAGCCGCCGAACAGGCTTAGATCCAGGGATTTCTGAATGGGGGAACCCGGTCCGTGTCATGACGGATCATCTGTTGCTGAATACATAGGCTGCAGAGGCGAACGAGGGGAACTGAAACATCTAAGTACCCTCAGGAAAAGAAAACAAAAGTGATTCCCGCAGTAGCGGCGAGCGAACCGGGAACAGCCAAAACCGGATATGCGTGATAGCCCGAAAGCGTTGTATGTCCGGGGTTGTGGGGCCTTATCGGAGAAGGTTTCGGACTTCTCGGAAAGTTACAAATCTTATTCATAGCTGAACACTCTGGAACGTGTGACCACAGAGGGTGACAGTCCCGTAAGCGAAATGGATAAGACTTTCCGGATAAGGTTCCCGAGTAGCACGGGGCACGTGAAACCCCGTGTGAATCCAGGAGGACCATCTCCTAAGGCTAAATACTACCTGGTGACCGATAGTGAACAAGTACCGTGAGGGAAAGGTGAAAAGTACTCCGGGAGGAGAGTGAAATAGTACCTGAAACCGTATGCCTACAAACTGTGGAAGGACTATGATTGCTGTTTCGGCAGCAATCAGTCTGACTGCGTGCCTTTTGCATAATGAGTCAGCGAGTTACTCCGTGTAGCAAGGTTAAGCCGTCAGGTGGAGCCGTAGCGAAAGCGAGTCTTAACAGGGCGATTGAGTTGCATTGAGTAGACCCGAAACCAAGTGATCTATCCATGGCCAGGGTGAAGTCTCGGTAACACGGGATGAAGGCCCGAACCGGTGTAGGTTGAAAACTGCTCGGATGAGCTGTGGATAGGGGTGAAAGGCCAATCAAACTTGGAAATAGCTGGTTCTCCCCGAAATATATTTTGGTATAGCCTTGTAATGTAAGTATTGGAGGTAGAGCACTGAATGGACTAGGGGTCCCACCAGATTACCAAACCCAATCAAACTCCGAATGCCAATAACTGTAATTACAGGAGTCAGACTACGGGTGAAAAGGTCCGTGGTCGAGAGGGAAAGAGCCCAGACCGCCAGCTAAGGTCCCTTATACATGCTAAGTGTAGAAGGAGGTGGAAACGTATAGACAACCAGGAGGTTGGCTTAGAAGCAGCCACCCTTTAAAGAAAGCGTAATAG